>Ga0105241_10000140_pt1 | contig 51683 bp, 44 predicted proteins | sample KBSC64metaG_FD_80422 | JGI IMG/M metagenome (GOLD analysis project Ga0105241, IMG submission 80422) | Corn rhizosphere microbial communities from Kellogg Biological Station, Michigan, USA - KBS C6-4 metaG | ecosystem: Host-associated > Plants > Roots > Rhizosphere > Soil | place: Michigan, USA... | reverse complement strand
TGCCCGTGTCGCGCGACGGACCGGAATCGTCGCAGCCCTCTTCAGTGTCGCTGCCTGTAGCAGCGACGGCGTCAACGCGCCCCATAACTCATTGACCGTCAAAGGGTCGTCCGCGGCCCCACCGTCCATTGGAGTCTCGGGAACGATGCTGACCCGCGCGTCACTCCTTCCCAGGCTGTCTGGCGGCCAATCGATGACGGTCGTGGGCGACCCATCGCAAGTCAACATTGGCATGTACGCGCTCTACCTCAGCGAAAACGAAGACTGTTCCGCGCCTGTGCTCGTCTCTGACAACGGTACCACACCGGTCGTCAAGGATTTTGCGCAGAACCCGGTGCTCTTCACGGGTACACCGGCCGCGGGGACGTACAAGTGCGTCATCCTGCGCATCTCCGACGCCATTCATTTCGAGTCCGCGTCCTCGAGCGCCAACTGCACGCCGGGTACGGATTACGCCATGGACATCTACCGCGCGCCGGATACGGATTGGAAGGATGTGAACATGGGACAAATCACGGCGACCGGCAGCGACACGATGCCGTCCGACGACAAGGTATACATCTTCGCGTCGACGAATCCTACCGCGGTCACCGCGCGCGGCGTGAGTCCACATCAAACGTTGACGTTGACCGGTGCGCTGACTGTTCCAGGATCGGGGACGTTCTACTGGAATAGCACGAACACCGTGACGGACTACGGCACCGGATGTGGCATGGAGCCGCCGCAGTTGGCGTTTCAATAAGCGATCGAAGTAGCTGCGCCATACGACGCCCCGGATGTAAAGCACATTGCTTCCGTCCGGGGCGTTTCGTTCGTAGTCCTCGATCGGTCTACCGCGGGCGAAAGACGCCCGTACTCGCCTCGTATTGCACACGCTCTCCGCCAAGGATACGCACGAAGAGCGTGCGAATGCCACTCGTGACGGCGGTTCCAGGGTTTTTGCGTCCCCGTACGGCGGGACGGAGCTCCCCATTGAGCCAGCGACGAACTTCATCCAGGTCACTCAACGACATCGCTTCGACGTCGAGCTTGAGGATGTAATAACTCTTGTCCCCCTTCTTCGGCACCGAGATCGGGACACGATACAGTTCGGCGACTTTCTCATCCGCGTCGGCCAACGACGTATAGTCGCCAAGAACCACCGCTTTCGCGTCCGTCGCCCGGACGACGCGGAAATGCGTGGTGAGTGCGTCGTACTCTACGATCACCTCCCATTCGACCATCGCCTTCACATCATTGACGAACGTCCCTGCCGACCAGCGCTCCATCTTGTAATGCAACCGCGCCGGAAACCCGTTCCGAATCAACTCGGCGGTATGCGGCACGACGACCACCCCCGTCGTTCGTACCGACGGGGGATCGGACGCCAAATCGCTCGCGGCCGGGAGCACGATCTCGACCTTCGGCGATTGCCCCCACGCCGGTGCGGCGGCGGTCCCCATCCCGAGGACGAGCCACGTCGCGAAGAATACGAAGCGGCGCATCAAAACCGGCGTCGTACCCGGACGAAGACGTTGACGGGCTGGTGCCAATCAGAGATCGATTTGGCGACGTAGGCACCGATCAGCCCGAGGTCGATCCCCGCGCCGAAGTCGGACTTGTAGTTCGTCGCCCACCCCTGTGTGGTACGCCACCCGCGTCCGGCATCGAGAAAGACGACGCCGACCGGACGCGCCGTGAATCCCGCCGACCGAATCCGCACCGGCGCCCGATTCGAAACTCCGAACGGCGACGATGCCAACTCGGTCCGAAATTCGAGCTGTCCGAGGAGGACATGATCACACTGGGCGGGAACGTCGCGGACGAATTGTTCTCCGTTCGTGCACATTTGCACGTCGGCCGCCCCCACAGGGCGTCGATAGTCATAGCCAGGAAGCGTCCCGGGCCCACCCAACGAAAATTGTCGCTCCAGCGGCAACGGATCGCCGTTCGTCCATCCTCCGTACACGAGTCGTCCATCGAGCTGCGTTCGTGGTGACAGGCGATTGTATCGCCGCAGGTCAAAAAAGAGTCGCCCGTAATCGAGCGACGTTGCTGGAGAGAATCCCGGAGTCGTGAGCGGGCCTGGTAAGTGAGGGAATGGGATGAGTGGCGCGCGACGAAACGCGCCACTCGTCCCGCGCTCGTAACTCCCTGTGAGATACCACCCGGCCGACGGATCATCCTCGTCGTTTCGCGTATCGAACGTCCCGCTGAACGTCAGTAAGTGGACGACCCCTTCGTCCATGAGCGGATTGTCGTGCCACCGCGCCTTGTTGCGGAACAAGGTGAACACGTTCCGCGCGTCAATCGACGTCCAGTGTTCCGCCGCGTATTCCGCGGTGAGCGTCGCTTTGGGATTGACGTACCAACTCGTGCCGAGGCTGGCGCCGTGCGTATCGTAATAGTCGAGATAGTCTCGGCGCAGGAGAAACGCGGCGAGCCCAGCTTCCGGCTCGGTCATCTGCCAACGCTGTGTCGGCGCAACGACGTCGTACACGCGTCCAGAGATGCCGATCTTTCGATCTTCGCCGAAACGGAGCTGCAGGCGGGCATCGTGCCCGGCGTCGGGCTCGTGCGTTTCCCAATCACGTCCCGTACGCACGATCGCGACCGCGGAGAGACTTGCCGCGAACTGTGGCTGCTCGATCACGAACGACGGCCCCAGCATGATGGGAAGCCCTTCGACACGATTGTAGACCTTCCCCGACGTCAACATCGGCGCGATACGCCAATGCCGCGATGGTGACGATGTTCGCACGCTGTCGCTGTCGGCGGTTTGCGAAGCCGTGTCCGCACGGACGACGGTGTGTGTCGTCGTCGTACCGGATGCCGGCGCTGGAACCCCTTGGGCGCGCGCGCGCGTCGTGCTCACGATCATCGCGACGACAGCCGCGCCAGTAATTCCCAACCGTTTCATGCGCCGGTACAAGTTCGGACGATCGGTGCGAAGTTGCCGCGCGGCTTCGGCAACATTGCCGTCCGCGCGCGCCAACGCGTCGGTGATCAATGCTCGCTCCGCCTCGTCCAGCGCTTCAGAAAGCCCCACGTCGGCACGTGCGGAACTTTCCGCGGCCGTATTTTCCGCGGCAGAGGGGAGCACGGCGTGGATATCCGAGGCGCGCACCAATGATCCATCATTCAGAATGGCGATCCGTTCGACGATGTTTGCCAACTCGCGCACGTTTCCGGGCCACGCGTATGCACGAACTCGAGCGAGCGCCTCGGGCGACCATTGCAAACACGGCCGGCCGGTTCGTTCATGCTGTAACGCGGAGAAATGTCGAACCAGCTCGATGACGTCATCGCCGCGTTCTCGCAACGGCGGTAACATGATGGGGATGACGTTCAACCGAAAGTACAAGTCTTCACGAAAGATCCCATCGGCGACCGCTTTGCCGAGATCTTTGTTGGTCGCCGCAATGACGCGGACGTCGACGCGAATGACGCGGTTGCCGCCGACGCGTTGGATTTCACGCGCTTCGATCGCACGCAACAGCTTGGCCTGCGCCTCGATGTTGAGGTCCCCGACTTCGTCGAGAAACAATGTTCCCGTATGCGCCAACTCGAATCGTCCCACACGCGTTGCCGTCGCACCGGTAAACGATCCTTTCTCGTGCCCGAACATCTCGCTCTCCACGAGATCGCGCGGAATCGCCGCGCAGTTCACGCGAACGAATGGGCGATCGCGTCGCGCGCTCCGGTCATGAATCGCCGCGGCGACCAACTCTTTCCCCGTCCCGGATTCACCGCTGATGAGCACGCGCGCATCGCTCGGCGCGACTCGCGTGATGACGTCGCGCACGCGCTGCATCGGCGCGCTCGATCCCACCATGTCTCCGGTGAGTCCGAGTGCTTCGCGCAGCTCGCGTGTCGTGCGCCGCGATTGCCGCAGCTCCAACGCCGACGATAACGCGAGCAGGACGCCCTCCGGCGCGAGCGGCTTCTCGAGAAAATTCACCGCCCCCAATTTCGTCGCGCGGACCGCGTCGCCGAGTGAGGCTCGGCCACTCATCATGACGACGGGGAGATCTCCCCACCGTTCCCGGATGCGCGCGAGGGTCGCCATTCCATCGAGCTCACCGGGCATCATGAGATCGAGCAGCGCCGTATCGGGCTCGTCGTCCGCGATGCTCGCGACTCCTTCCGCACCGCTCGATGCTTCTCGTACGTCGTACCCTTCGGCGCGCAACAACGCCGCGACCATGCGGCGAATGTTCGGCTCGTCGTCGATGATCAGAACGCTAGGCACGCAGTCGTCCGTTCGGAGATCGAGATCGTCAGTCGCGGCGTCGCGCCGCGGGGAGTAACACCGTTCCATCGACCGTTGTGGTCTCGGAATTCGGTGTCTCCATCGCCGGTTCACGCGTCCCGGCAGGAGCGGCAGGGGCACTTTGCGCGGCGGGGAGCGCGATTTTTCCAGCCCCACGGTCCGTGAGTCCAGTTCCTTCAGAGCGTTCCGCAAGCAACCGCGTCGTGAACCGCTGTCCTTCCGAAATGCGCTCGATTTCCGTCGCCATCGCTTCGACATGCTGCTCGATGCGCTCGAGCCGCGCCATCAAATCCGCAACAGGGAGCTGAGGAGCTCGCCCCCCTTGTTCGATCCGGCGTGCATACGCGCGCGCGAGTGGGACGCCGATGACGATGCACACGACCATCGCGAATACGCCCAGCGGGACCAAGACGTCGACCATTATGCACTCTCCTCGGTGTCCAAACCGGTTGCGACCGGCAATGTGAATTCGATACGGGTTCCTGCTCCTGGCGTGCTCTCCGCCGCGACCGTTCCCCCGTGTGCCAACACGGATTGTCGTGCGATTGCCAGGCCAAGTCCAGTGCCACCTACCTTGTGCGTCACGTATGGTTCCCAAATCCGTTTCAACACGTCCGGCGCGATCCCGGGCCCGTCGTCCGTCACACTCACACGGACCGCGGCCGCTCCGCCGAGCGTCGTCGCGTCGGCGCGAACGATCACCGTCCCGCGGCAGCCGCACGCGTCGACCGCGTTGAGCAGCACGTTGGAAAGCGCGCCCACGAGCGCGTCGTGGTAGCCGGTAATCAACGGTAATTCCGGCGCGATTTCCAACTGCAGGGTCATCGATTCGGGAATCGTCGACGTCGCGGCGTAGCGGACCAACTCACCGACGTCGATTTCTGCGGCGGGGCCTTCCGGGAGACGGCCGAATTGCGCGAAGCTCCGCGCGGTGCGCTCCAATCGCTCGGTCTCCGTGGTCAGCACGTCGATCGTATCGGTCAACTCACTCGGCGCATCGCGCCGCAGGCGGGCCAACGCGAAGCGGATCGGCGTCAACGGATTTTTCAGCTCGTGCGCGACCTGCCGCGCACTTTCGCGGAATGCCCGGAGCCGCTCCGCTTCGACCGCGCGCTGGCGCCCCATCTCGAGTGCAACCGCCGCGGTCCGCATCCGCTGGCGCAAAGTCTCGAATTCCGGGGCACCGCGCCGAGCGGGGTGTTCGGGGAGCGGCTCGCCACGCCGGATCAATTCGGTCCATTCGACCAGCTCATCGATCGGACGACTCAATTGCCGGCTCAAATGCCCCGCCACCCGCGACGCGCCGTACGTGATTGCGAGGAGCACGACGATCGACGAGATCGCCACGACGCGCGCCCCGCGTCCCACTAAATAGTCGAGCCGCTGCGCCTGCTCCAACGACTCTCGCAGTGCGTGCTCGTGCGCCTGCAACGCCGCGCGTTGCGCCCGCGTCAACGGCGCCGTCTGCGCCACCGCCACCGCTCGGCGACCGGTCGAGGCCACGCTGTCCCACCCGACACGTTGGCTGATGAGGGGGAGCGAGCTCCCCAGCGTTGCCCCCCAGAGTAACGTGAGCAATACCGCCGGTACGACGGCGAAGAGCGACAAAATGAGGAACAGCCGCGCCCGGAACTTGACGACGCGGAGTTGCTTCGGGGGCATAAGGGGGTAAATTACAACAGTTTGCGCGATTTCGAGGATCCGGAAGCTTCCGCGATGCCGCCGTGGCGATGCCACAGTGGCCGGGCTCCAGTACCTGAAGTCGCGCTGATCGACTCCCATCACCGAAAGGTATGCCACAACGTCATAGCCGGGCGGGCACGCTCTCGCGTGGACCCATCACACCGGTGCACCGCGGCCCCCAAGCGGGCCACGCCCCCGCAAGTTATCCGATCCACGCGCCGAACGCGGCCCTCCTGATCGATTTCGACAACGTCACCATGGGGATCCGATCCGACCTCGCGGCCGAATTGCGAAATCTCTTCTCGTCGGATCTCGTCAAAGGCAAAGTGTCGGTGCAGCGCGCGTACGCGGATTGGCGACGCTACCCCCAGTATGTCCTCCCACTCACCGAATCGTCGATCGATCTGATCTACGCTCCCGCGTACGGATCCTCCAAAAAGAACGCCACCGACATCCGGTTGGCGATCGACGCCGTCGAGCTCGCGATCACACGTCCGGAAATCGGCACGTTCATTTTGTTGAGTGGTGATAGCGATTTTTCCAGCTTGGTGCTGAAGCTCCGCGAATACGGCAAATACGTCATCGGTGTCGGCATTCGCGAATCGTCAAGCGAGCTGTTGGTCCAGAATTGCGACGAGTACTACAGCTACAATTCACTCGTCGGTCTCGTCAACACGCGCGACGAAGTCGTCGTGAAATGGGATCCGTGGGAGCTCGCCTCCGAAGCGATCAAACGCATGAAGCAGAACGGCGATGTGATGCGTGCCGATCGCCTCAAGCAAGTGATGCAACAGATCGACAGCTCCTTCGACGAAAAGAATCTTGGCATGGCCAAGTTCTCGCGCTTCGTCTCCGAAGCGGCGCAGCGTGGCTTGATCGCACTCAACCGGATGGAGAACGGACAGTACGAAGTCGATCTCCCGAGCGGTCAGGAGACAAACGGCGCGCCAATCGCCGTTCCCGCGACGATGACCGACGCCGACTTGGCGATCGACGCCGAGCCAGCCGCGAGTGAAGAACGCCGTCCTCGCCGCAGCCGCGGTCGCGGACGTGGGCGCGATCGGGATCGTGAAGGACGCGAGGGGCGTGATCGCGGTGACCGTGAAGGGCGTGACCGTGATCGTCGGCCTCGCGCCGAAACCGAAGTATCGTCGGAGCTCGTCGAGACACCCGCGGCTGACCTTATCGAACCGGTTACACCGCCGGCGCGACGAGCCGTTGCTGCGGAGCCCGCGAGCGATGGAGTCGGCGCGAGCGGCATGCGCCTCACGCGCGACGAAGCGTTCGACCTCGTCCGGCGTGCGGTTGCCTCCGCGGTCGCGGCCGAAAACAATGGCAAACCAGTGCGGGCCGCGACGGTTCGGCAATCCGCACGGGAGCTGTTGGGGCGCGACAGCGAGAGCTTGAGCGATCGGAACTTCACCCGCATCCTCAAAGATGCGCACGACGCTGACGTAATCGACCTCCGCCGTCGCGGCGATGACTTCGAAGTGGCGCCCGCCGTGGCCGCAGCGCCGATCGCCGATCAGCTCAGCACCGCCGAGGCGGCGAGCCCGGCGCCCGCGCGTCCCGCGGCTCCGCCAGCGCCGCGCGGAATGGCGCCACGTGGTGTCGCGTCGCGCGGACGGGGATTCGGAAAAACGTCTGCGACACCCGTCGACCTTCTGTCGATTGGGGTGGTCGATGATACTCCAGCGGCGGCACCAGTCACGGCGTTACCGAGCGCGGCTCCGGGCGCTACCGAAGAGGCCATGGACGCCGCGGGCGAAGCGCCCCGTCGCGGACGTGGTGGTCGCAAGGCAGCTGGCAGAAAAACCGCGGCCAAAGAATCCGCCCCGCGTCAAGTCGCAGCCGCGCCGCAAAGTGCGGCAAAGCACGGGCGTGCTGCGAAAACCGCAGTCGCAAAGCGTGGCGGGGCCAAGACCGCGCGCAAACGATAAGGGTGTACGACATGACGACGGGCTCTCACACCGCACCATGCGGTGTGAGAGCCCGTCGTCGTTTCGGTAATCGTTGGAAATCGGCAATGCGAATGAGTGAACCATGCTGACGCCAGGGCGAATTCTCCCGGCGTCATTTTATGAACGCGACACGGAAATCGTCGCGCGTGAGTTGTTGGGGACCGTGCTGCAATGCACGACGCCTGAAGGAACAGCTTCCGGCATCATCGTCGAGACAGAGGCGTATGTGGGTGAGCACGACGCCGCGTGTCATGCCGCCGCGGGGCATACGGCCCGTACCGCGCCCTTATACGAGCGCGCGGGGATCGCCTATGTCTACTTCATTTACGGGATGTATTGGTGCATCAATGCGGTGACGCGCAAAGCCGGTCTCCCGAGTGCGGTGTTGATTCGCGCGCTCCAGCCGCTCGAGGGACTTTCACTCATGCGATCGCGACGCCCGAAGGTCCGGCGTGACCGCGATCTCGCGAACGGCCCTGGAAAGCTCTGTCTCGCGCTCGCCATCGATGGTTCGATGAACCGCGACTCGCTGCAACGGGGACCGCTCGTCATTCGGCACGGGCTCGAATATCCCGATGCGGACATCGCGGTCACGCCGCGCATTGGGATCACGCGCGCCGCCGATTGGCCACTCCGATGGATCGTGCGCGATTCACCATTTGTTTCCAAAACGCCGTCGCATTTCCCTGTACGCGGAATCACCAAATGACGAAAACGCCGCCCGGAAGTCGATTCCGGGCGGCGTTTTCGTCTCGATGACTGCGATCGTATTACTTGTCGATCGACGATCCGAAGTTGTATCGAACACCGATTGAGAGAGTCGTGACCGGTCCGGTGATCAGGAAATCGCCATTCGACGGTGTCGACGTGATTTGCGCGAACAACGCCGTGCGGTTGTGCTGCCACTGCCCGCCGCCGATCGCGAAGACCCCGGCTCTGCTCTTTGCGTCATCCGTTTGCTGCATGACATCAGAGCTTGGCGTCGTCGACGTGACCAAGTCCGGCTGCGCGGTGGCTCGTCCCAAGACCGACAAGCTGAAGCCGATCCCGCCGTACGGACGGAAATTGCCGAACTGTGCAGGGAAGGCCACGCCCGCCAACGAGATGGTGCGCATGTCGTGGATCGACACGGCGCGCTCCCCATTGTTCGCGGTCGCATCGGCGATCTGGCCGGTGCGGCTGAAGTTGGCTTGATCGTACGAGACGTACAATCCGCCGCGGGACCGGGTGATCATCCACTCGCCACCCAACGTGCCGGCGTTGATCGCCGACCCGACGCCCGTCGACACGTGTGTCGTGCCGACATGCGCGCCCCAGAACCACGAATTTTGAAAGAGCCGGCTTTCCTGCCCATGAACGAGGGCGGGGGCCGCGGCCACGCCACCCATGGCACCCGCAACGATTGCGGACGTCAGGGCAAGGCGGCGTGATTGAGAACCGGCACGATCAAATAGACGCATACTCCCTCCAACAGTATTAGGAAATGATGCCGAGCTTCTTCCCCACGGACTTGAACGCGTCGATGGCACGGTCCAGGTCATCGCGTGTGTGCGAGGCACTGATCTGGCAACGGACCCGGGCTTGCCCTTGCGGGACGACCGGGAACCCAAAACCCGTGACAAAGACGCCTTGCTCCAGCAACATGTCACTCATCTGGATCGCAGCGGCCGTTTCCCCGACGATGATCGGGACGATCGGCGTTTCCCCAGGAAGTGGCTTGAAGCCGGCTTCCGTGATCGCGCCACGGAAGTAATTCGCGTTGTCGCGCAACGTGGTGACGCGGTCTGGATGCTCGACGATATAGTTGATCGAGGCCAGCGCGCTCGCCGCCACGGTCGGTGGCAGCGCGTTCGAAAAGAGCTGCGGACGTGAGCGCTGCGTCAACATGTCGCACAACGCTTCCGGCCCCGCAACGAAGCCGCCAGCCGCGCCGCCGAGCGCTTTCCCGAGCGTCGACGTGATGACGTCGACTTCACCGAGGACACCGAAATGCTCCGCGGTGCCGCGCCCTGTTGCGCCCAACACGCCGGTCGCGTGCGAATCGTCCATGACGACGATCGCGTTGTAATCACGCGCGATCTGAAGAATGTCGGGGAGTTTGGCGATACTCCCTTCCATTGAAAAGACGCCGTCGGTCCAGATGATCCGCCGGCGCGCCGATTTTGCCGTTTCGAGCTTGCTGCGGAGATCGTCCAAATCCGAATGTTTATAGACCGCCGTCGTGCACTTCGTGATCGCCTTCGCCAACCGAACCGAATCGATGATCGATGCATGGTTGAGGGCATCGGAAACGACGAAATCGCCCTCTTCGACGATCGACGCGGTGAGCCCTTCATTGGCGTTCCACGCCGAGACGTAGCTCAACGAAGATGGCGTTCCAACGAAGTTGGCGATCGCGGCTTCGAGCTCGCGATGGACGGTGAAGGTGCCGCAAATGAACCGGACACTCCCGGTCCCAGCACCATACTTTTTCAACCCGTCGATCCCCGCCTGAATCACACTCGGCTCGTCACACAGCCCGAGGTAGTTGTTGGACGACAGGATCAAGACTTTGCCGCGCCCTTCCATCTCGACGTATGCCGATTGTGGCGAGTCGAGATAGTTGAGGCGCTTGTAGACACGGTCGTCCTTGAGTTGCTGGATCGACCCTTCGAGCTGGGAAACGAATGCTTGGTTGATGGACATTGATGAATCGTGAAGAAACTGTCAGAGCGGCCGGTACGGCGGGTCCGGTTACGCGATTTCGAAGACGACTTTTCCCGCTTCGCCCGACTTGATCGCGGCGATGGCGGCATCGAAGTCTTCCATCGGGAACCGGTGCGTGATGACGGGGGTCGGATCGAATTCGCCGGAGCGGAGGAAGCGCGTCATTTGGATCCACGTATCGTACATGCGCCGTCCCACGACCCCGTAAATCGTGATCCCCTTGAAGATGACCTCGCTCGCGAAGTTGACGTCCATCGGTTTGGCCGGAATGCCCAGCATCTGCACCCGACCACCGACGCGGACCAATTGGAACGCCTGATGGATCGCCGACGGGACGCCGGACATTTCGAGCACGACGTCGACGCCAAGCCCATCCGTCTCGCGCTTGATGGTCGCTTCGGCTTCCGACGGATGTACTGCATCGTGCGCGCCCATCTTGCGGGCAAGCTCCAACCGTTTCGGATTGACGTCGGACGCGATGATCCGCGACGCCCCCGCGGCCTTACAAATGCCGACCGCGAAAATGCCGATCGGCCCGCATCCGGTGACGAGCACCGTCGACCCCGGAATCTCCGCCGTCAGCGCGGTGTGGAAGGCATTGCCCATCGGATCGTGAATCCCGCCGATCTCGTACGGGATGTTGTCGTCCAGATGCCAAACATTCGTCGCGGGCATGGCGATGTATTCCGCAAAGCAGCCGTCGCGGTCGACACCGATGATTTTGGTGTGGGGACAGACATGCGCGTTCCCCGTCCGGCACAGCAAACAGCGCCCATCGACGATATGTCCTTCCGCCGTGACGCGATCGCCCTCCTTCACGTCGGTCACCAATCGCCCGACTTGCACGACGTCACCGGCGAACTCGTGTCCCACGACGAATGGTGGGCGGCAGCGTCCCTGCGCCCATTCATCCCAATCGTAGATGTGGACATCGGTTCCGCATACGCCGGCTCGGCGGACTCGCACGAGCACTTCATCGTCGCGAATCTGTGGTTCCGGCACGTCCGCGAGTGTGAACCCCGGACCAGCGATTTTCTTCACGAGCGCTTTCACGCGTTCAGCTCCAGTCAGTGATGTGTGTTTTGTATGCGCGCATTTGGCGGAAATCCGGCCCAAAACGATGCAACGCAAACGAAATCTCGTACTAAAGTATTGCGTTGAAAATATAGCGCCCGTATATTCTCTAGTGGTTACGAATTCTTATATGCGCGTAATGCGCGAACGGTCGTAACCGACGCGGGTGAACGTGAGCCCGTGTTGCTGTACCCGACGGTCCACCGGGGGAACGTTGGGTGGTGACCTCCGATAGGAGATTCGATCAATGGCAGCAAAGAAGGCAGGCCGCAAAGGCGGCGCGCGTAAAGCAGCTCGTAAGGGTGGTGCACGCAAGGCAGCGCGGAAAGGCGGCGCGCGCAAAGGCGCCCGTAAGGGCGGCGCCCGCAAAGCAGCCCGCAAGGGCGGCGCGCGGAAGAAGACGGCCCGTAAGGGCGGTGCACGCAAAGCAGCCCGTAAGGGCGGCGCGCGGAAGAAGACGGCCCGCAAGGGTGGCGCCCGCAAGAAGACCGCCCGCAAGGGTGGTCGCAAGGCAGCCCGTAAGGGTGGCCGTAAGAGCAGCGCGAGCAGCAGCGCGTCCTCAACGGACTCGATGTAATATTTTGGAGCAAACAAAAAAGCCGGCCATATGGCCGGCTTTTTTGTTGTCCATCACCCACGAATAACAGTCACGCTGCGTTCACGATACGTGCATAGCGTGAACGAACGTCTTCGCTACGCGGCTTTCGATGCGTCTGTGGTTGGCGCGGTTGGATCTGCGCCCCATACGTACGAAGAAAAGCGCGGCGTTGGTTCCTCGCGCGTGCCGCGAGAAATCACGATGCCGATGGGTTCGTCTGTTGCGGGAATTGGATACGGCTTCTTCATCACGATGTCCTGAAGTTGATGCACCTCGTATAAGCACGGCGAAGGCCATTCGGAGATCGGATTCTAAGTCGTTGCAATACAACGAGTTATGAAAAATGAATCGCGCCGGAGACTGATGTCGCCGACGCGAAGTGACACAGGATATGAGGGGGCGCTGTGTCGATGTGACACTGACGGCACCCGCTGGTGATAGACGCCGAAACCCCCGCGACGCCGAGTTACGCCGCCCCTTTGCGCGCGAGGAAGCTGGTCGACACACCACCATTCTGTTCGACCTTGATCTTCCATCCGCTGTACTGTTCCGACAACTGCTCCAGGAAACCCGGATCGCCGCCACCGTCGACGAAATGCACGCCGCCATCGGTCGTTGCGCCCTGCAACAACTCGATCACGCGCTCCCGTTCCGGTTCGCTCAATCCCATGAACGCACTGGGTGTACAGACCACCGCGCTCAATGGAGCATCGGGCTCCCATTGCCGGAGATCGGAGACGTATCCGCGCACGCGATCGGTGAAACCCGCGGCTTCCGCGGCCGACGTGATGCGCTCGACGGTCTCACCGGTCTGCTGGATCGCGTACACTTCGCAGCCATGCGCGGCGAGGTACATTGCCGCCCGTTCGGTGTCGTCACCCGCGACGAGGACGAGTGATGATGCGGGGAGACGAACCTCGCGCGCCCATACGCAGTCCGGTGCCAACCCCCAATGTTCGGGGCGCTGATATTCCTGCAATAGCTTGAGCCGCCGGCGCCGCCACGTTTGATAGGTGGGGATACGCAGCCGCTTCTTGATGATCCGGTCGACCTCTTCCCAGACGACGAGCTCTGTCAGTGCCAGCTGTTGCTGTTCCCGGAGCGCCGCGACCGCCTCGTCGCCGATCTTCAAGAGGGCGCTCCGCGGGACCGAGTCCTTATAGGTCTCGATCTCGTTCTCCACGTACAGCTCGTATTCGTGTTGGAGAGAGCGCTGGGGCGACTTCGGCATTCCGGTACAAGCTAGGGCGACAATGGGCTCGCGCAAGGTGTCGCGCGCGATCGACTCGTCGATCGGCCTGTCGAGCCGCGAGTTGATCGGCCATCCGATCGATCAATCGATGGCTTCCAGCAATGCCCCTTTGATGTATCCCGTTTCCGGAATCGTCAGCACTTCCGGGTGATCGAGCGATTGTCCCGTCATCGCGCGAAGCACGATCCGCCGGCCACTATCGGCTGCTGCCGCTTGCAGCATGTCGAGGAACAATGGCTTGGTGAGATGAAAGCTGCAGCTTGCCGTGAACAACATCCCACCCGGCGCCAACAACCGCATGGCGCGCAAATTCACGTCTTTGTATCCTCGCAGCGCTCCCGGCAGGGAAGGGCGCGTTTTGGCGAACGCGGGGGGATCGAGCACGATCGTGTCATACCGCGTCCCGTCCCGTTCCCGGTCACGCAGGAAGTCGAACGCATCGGCCTCGACGAAGTCGATGTTGTCCGATCCGTTCCGGGCCGCATTCTCGCGAGCCCGCTCCAATGCTGGCGCGGAGATGTCGAGTGCGGTGACCGAGGTGGCTCGCTGGGCGACGTGCAGCGCGAACGACCCATGATAGCTGAAACAATCGAGCGCCCGCCCTCGCGCCACGCTCCCGATCATGTGACGGTTGTCGCGCTGATCCAGAAATGCGCCCGTCTTCTGTCCGGTCCACGGTGCCGCGATGTATTTCACCCCATATTCGACGACTTCGATCTCTCTGGGAACGTCGCCTTGGAGCAACGAGGTCTCGCGTGGGAGCCCTTCTTTCGCACGCAACGAGGCATCGTTCCTCGCGAGGATCCCGCTGGGAGCGAGGACGCGGTGCAGCGCGGCGAGAATGTCCGGCGCGCATGCGTCGACGCCAGCGCTCATGAGCTGGATGACGAGCGAATCGTCGTACCGATCGACGACGAGGGAGGGGAGTCCATCCCCTTCGCCATGTACGATACGATACGCGTTGGTGACCTCGTGCAACGGTGCTCGCCGCCGCGCGGCGTTCTCGATGCGGCCCTCCCACCATCCTTGATCGATGCGCGCGTCGGGATTCGGGTCGATCAACCGCAGCGAAATCTCGGAGACCGGACTCCACAGCGCGGTGCCGAGGGGTTTCCCACGCGAATCATGAACGGTCACGATGCCGGCGGGTGCTTCCGGGCGCTCCGTGACGTCGCTACGATAGATCCACGGATGCCCGCCACTCCAACGTTGAGCCCCTTTCCGGGAAACGACGGCGATCGGACGGTGTACGGGCGAGGACATGACGCGCAAAGTACACGATTCTTGCCCAAGACGCAGCACATGCGAACTCCTGGACCGACCGCGGCGCACCTGACCACGGCCGCGGCTACCGCCGCGGGTGCACTCCTCTGGAACGAACGTCGCACCACGGCGCATCTCGAACGCCTCGGCGCCGCGGCGCTCGAGACGTTGCTCAACGCCATCGACGCCAACGATCCGGTGACGGGGGCGCACGTCCGCCGCGTCGCACGCTACGCGCTGGTGCTCGCCAGCGCCGCCGATTTGGATGAAAAAGAGTGCCGGAGCATCGAGCGGATCGCGCTCTTCCACGACATCGGCAAAATTCACCAGGCGCTGTTCGACGTCATTCACGATCACACGTCGCTGACCGCGGCAGAGCGCCGCGCGATCAATACGCACCCGGATCGTGGCGCCGAAGTGTTGGCGCCGCTGAGCGCCTTTTATCCGGATCTCCCGGATGGTGTGCGCTCCCATCACGAACGATGGGACGGCACCGGCTATCCTCGGCGCCTCAAAGCGGGGAAAATTCCCCTGAGCGCGCGGATCGTCACGATCGCCGACACGTTCGATGCGATGACGCACAAACGCCGCTACAGCCGCGCCAAGCGCTTTTCGACGGCCGTCGAGGCCATTGGGGAAGGGCGGGGCACACAGTTCGATCCTGAGCTCGTCGATCTCTTTCTCAGCGCTCCCGTCTTGGAAGAAATCCGCGCGGAAATGAATCGCGCGGCGTCACAGTCAGCGGTCGAGGAGCGTCGGGGCCGGCGTCATCCGCATGGCGAGCCGATGCTCATCCCCGACGTCATGTTTCGGTGGCGCGATACAGCGCCTGCGCCGCAGCCATCACGTCGCTCGCGCCGTAAATCGCGCCAATGACGGCAACCCCGGCACCACCATGGCGCCGGACGTCCGCCGCATTCGCGGGGGTGATTCCACCAACGCCGATGGCTGGCTTTCCTGTCGCCTTGGCAAGACGCGCAAATTCTGTCACGCCGATGGCGGTTCCCGCGTCGTCCTTCGATTGCGTCGCGTAGACCGGTCCAATCCCGACGTAATCCGCTTCTACGGAATTGGCGATTTCGGCATCGATGCCGACCGACGTCCCAATGATGAACTCCGCGGGAACGATGGCCCGAATGGCACGAATGGGAAGATCGTCGGCGCCAAGATGCACGCCCGCGGCGCCGGCGGCGATCGCGATGTCGAACCGGTCGTTGACCAGGACGGGCACAGACATTTGTTGCGCGGCAAGTTGCTGCACTAAGGCGCGTGTCACCTCGACGATGACGCGCGCCTGCTGGTGCTTCAGCCGAATTTGAACCGACGTGACCCCGCCACGAACCGCGGCGAGGGTGCGCTCGACCACCGTATCAACCGCGCCATCGGTGATCGCCATCACGCGAAGCACCGCGGGGTCGAGCGCCATACGTCGTCCGAAAAAAGGTGCTTTTTTACTTCCCTTCCAACTCGTTGGCGATCCGAGTGTTCTCGTACACCTTCCGAAGTGCTTCCGTAATTGCGCGCGAATGCACGCTCACCGACCGCGCCGACTCATCCGTGAAGATGAACCGGTTGGGGAGCGACTCGATGTTTCCATCGAAAATCAGCCCCACCACTTCGGCGTTCCGGTTGATCACCGGGCTCCCTGAATTTCCACCGATGATGTCGTTCGTCGAGACGAAATCGAACGGCGTCGTCATGTCGACCTTGTCGCGGTGTGCGGTCCAACGGGCCGGGATCTCGAACGGGTCCTTGTTGTCGAACTCCGTCGCGCGCGCGAACAGTCCGTAGAAGCTGGTCTTGTACGGCGCGATGGTCCCGTTCATCGGATATCCCTTCACGACGCCGTCGGTGATCCGGAGCGTGAACGTCGCGTCTGGCGGGAGATTCGTCCCATACGCCGCGAAGAGCGCCTGCCCGATCTTTTCTGCGTTGCTCGTGATGATGGCGTTGAGCGACGCGACTTCTTTCGCCGTCTCGCGGCTCATCGGATCGATGGTCCGGGCGAGCACGATCATCGGATCGGTCGACGACGCGATGGCGGCGCTTCCGCCATTCAACAGCTCGGTCCGATACGCGGGATCGGTCAATTTCGTCCCTGCGACGAGCGCCGCGGCTGCCTCGTCAGGTGTCTTGCCATTGAGCGCGACTTTTAACACCGGATCGTTCGCGGGCAACGCCTTCTGCGCCGCCGCCAGGTGCGCGGCGAGAATCATCCGCTCGACGGCCGTATCGACTGCCGTCGACGTGATGAAGTTGCGGACGCGTTCCACCGTCCCTTGCCGATAGGCGGGCATCCGCACCGAATCAGGCTTCGCGGTTTCGACCGGGAGCCGGACGAGTTGGAACGCCATGACCATCAACGCCGAATTGGTATTGACATCGTGGAACCGGGCCGCGGGTGCCAAGGTCCCCAGCGTGCGTTGCGCCTTGGCGATCGCGTCCCACGTCTGCCCATACTGTGACCGAAGCGATGGGTTCGCGTTGACGCGCGCGCGGAAATCGTTTTCGAACGCGCGCTTCCGGGCCATGATGCTGCTATCGACCAAGCCGCGGCGATAGCCCGAGACGGCCTTGAACGAGTTCTGCAACGAAAAGATCTGGTTCTGATACGGACGCATGCCGTTCTTCGCCGCGAGCGCCGTCAGAACGCCAAGCGAGCGCTGATAGTCGGCGAGCTGCGCCGGATATTGCACGTCGCGCAGATATTCCATCTGGGCGACCGTCAACAAACGCCCCGTCGATCCCGGGTTTCCGGTGACGAAAATGAGCTCGTTTTCCGCCGCCCCGTTCGCACTCCATTTCAGGAAGTGCTGGGGCTTGAGCGGGGCGCCATTCTCATAGACGCGCAGGAGCGTGAGATCGAGATCGTAGCGCGGGAACGTGAAATTGTCCGGATCGCCGCCGTAGAAGGCGATTGCCTCTTCGGGAGCCATGACGAGGCGGACGTCGTTGTACCGCTTGTACCGATACAGCGAGTACATCCCCCCTTGATAGAAGGTGACGACTTCGCACGAAATGTCGTCCGCGTCTTTGCAGCTCTTCTGCAGCTGATCGATCACTTCCCGGCGCTGCGTCGCCTGCGCTTCCGGTGACTTCCCGGTGATGGCCGCGCGCACTTTGTCCGTAACGTTCGTGATCGACTGCAACTGATCGACGTACAGCATCGAGCACTTCTTCTCTTCCGCCAGTGTCGACGCCGAGAAGCCAGTCTCCATGTAGTTCGTGTCGCGTGGCGACACCGCGGCGGTGCATGAACGGCCGCAGTGGTGATTGGTCATGACCAATCCATTGGCCGACACGAACGACGCCGAGCACCCTGGAAGCCGGACCGAGGCGAGACGGACGTGATCGAGCCACGCCTGGTCGGGGGTGAAGTTGTACGTCTTCTTCCAATAATCGAGCGGAGGGGCGTCGAACGTCCACATCGTCCCGAACTCTTTCAAGTACGGGCCTTGTTGCGATGGCGTCTGTTGGGCGGCTCCGGTCGCGGGGAGCGTCATGGACGCCAGCACGGCACCGGCGACGGCGCACAGAGTGAGAACAGCGCGGCGAATCTGCATCAGCGGGGTGAAAAAGGGTGAAACGAAATGCTACCGGCCGTCGTGCGAGCGGCCGGTGCTCTTACCTGTGGCGGCCGAAGGCGCACTGGCCGCGCGCGCTTCCGTACGCACGGCGTGAGTTGCCTCCGCGTGTTCCGCCAAGGTAGTTCGGAACTCGTGATGCCCGTCCGGGGCAGCCACGAAGTATAAGTATGGCACTTTGGCCGGCGCGAGCGCCGCGCGCAGACTTGGCCCTCCGGGCGACGCAATCGGTCCCGGCGGAAGTCCAGGATGGAGATACGTGTTATACGGTGACTCGACGGCAAGATCCTTATACAAGACACGCTCGACGTGGTGTCCCAACGCGTATTGCACCGTCGGATCGGCCTGGAGCGGCATCCCCTTGGCGAGCCGATTGTAGTACACCCCGGCGATCACGGGGCGCTCCTCCGGCTTCCGCGCCTCCTTTTCGACGATCGAGGCCATGGTCACCACCGCATGCCGCGAGATCCCGAGCTGTGCGACCTGCGCATTGTATTCCGGCTTCCATTCCCGCTCGAAGCGCCGGACCATTTCCTCCACCGCCTGCCGCGCGGTCGTTCCGGGGGCGAGGACATACGTATCGGGAAATAGATACCCCTCCAACGTCGGGGCCGTGACTTGCAACCGCACTCGCGTGGCCGAATCGCGGACCGCCGCGTCGACCGAATCAGCGGAAACGCGCAACTTCCGCACGAGAATCGGGGTGATCTGCGCGATCGAGAATCCTTCGGGAATAGTGATCCGATCGGCCGCCCAGTCGCCACCATTCAGCGCGTCGATGACGGCGTTCCACGCCATCCCCGGACGAAGGAGATAGGTCCCCGCCTGGATGTTGCGATCGTGCCCGGAGACTCGGGCGTAAATGCGGAACGCGAAGGGAAAGCTGATGACCCCGGCATTGCTCAATGAGTCGACCGCGGTCTTGAACGACGCGTGTCGTGGGACGATGACGCGAACCGGTGTTCCGTGCGGTTCGCCACAGGCGGCGAGGATCGTGGTGAGCATTGCCACGCCTGCGAACAGCGTCGTCCCGCGTATCCGAAAAGAGCTCGTTAAAGAGCTTGTTGGTCTCCGTCCAAATGCTATCATGTCTGACTTTCCTCTTGGGCCGCGAGTTGGAGCGCATGTTGGAGCAGAATCGTCGCGGCCAACGCGTCGACGTCCCCTTTGCGCCCCTGTGTCGAAGCCCCCATGTCCCGAATGGCGCGCAACGCGGCCGCCGTCGTGAACCGTTCGTCCACGTATCGCACGGTGTACCCCGTCCGCTCCGCGAGTTTCGCGCCGAGGTCGCGCACTTCCGCGCATCGCGGGGTTTCGTTGCCGTCGCCGTCGAGAGGGAGCCCGAGGACGAACGCGGTGATTCCCAACGCCGCCCCGCGTTCGATCACTTCACCCACTGGTGCGCGTTTCCCCGCTCGGCGCAAAATGTGTTCCGCGGGCGACGCCAACGTCCCCGTAGGATCGCTCACCGCCAAGCCGATGCGGCGCTCTCCATAATCGACGCCCAGCCATCGCCGCGACGTCGGGTCGTGCGATGCATCGGCGTCGCTCATCTTGTCGCTCACCCGATCGTTCACCCTTGTGCCATCCGGCGGAAGAAGTCCGCGTTGTTCTTGCTTCGCGACATCTGCTTCAACAAAAAGTCGATCGCTTCGCTTTCCGGCATGTCGGCCAGGAATTGCCGCAACAGCGTCGTCCGGTTGATCTCTGCTTGTCCGAGCAGGAGCTCTTCTTTTCGTGTTCCAGAGCGGAAGATGTCGATCGCGGGAAAGATGCGGCGATCCGCGATCCGCCGATCGAGCACGAGCTCCATGTTCCCCGTCCCTTTGAACTCTTCGAAGATCACGTCGTCCATCCGCGATCCCGTTTCGACGAGCGCCGTCGCGATGATCGTGATCGATCCACCGCCGTTGATGTTGCGCGCGGTCCCGAAGAACGCCTTCGGCTTTTGCAATGCGGTGGCTTCGACGCCGCCCGACAAAATCTTGCCCGTGGTCGGCGCGAGTGTATTGTGCGCCCGTGCGAATCGTGTGATCGAGTCGAGCAAGATGACGACGTCGTGTCCACTCTCGACGAGACGTTTCGCCTTCTGCAACACCATCTCCGACACCTGGACGTGCCGCGCGGCCGATTCGTCAAACGTCGACGCAATGATTTCCGCCCGCGGCACGGTCGCCTTCATCTCGGTCACTTCTTCCGGCCGTTCATCGATCAACAGCATGATGATGCGCACTTCCGGATGATTCTCGGCGATCGCGTTCGCCATCTTCTGCAGGAGAATCGTTTTCCCCGCTCGCGGTGGCGCGACGATGAGTCCCCGTTGTCCTTTCCCGATCGGCGCCATGATGTCGACGACCCGCATGCTCAGATCGCCATCCGACGTCTCCAAATGCAACCGTTCATCCGGATACTTGGGGCGCAACGCATCAAACGCGGTTCGCGTCTTGTTCACTTCCGGCTCGCGTCCGTTCACCGATTCGACGCGGAGCAACGCGAGATACTTTTCCCACGGCTTCGGTGTACGGACTGCGCCGAGGATCTCGTCGCCCGTCGTCAGTTCGAATCGTTTGATCTGCGACGGGGAGACGTAGACGTCGTCCGGACCTGCGAGATAACTCCAATCCTGGCCGCGGAGAAAGCCGTACCCTTCCGGCAGGATTTCCAACACCCCTTCCGCGCGAAGGTCGAGCCCGGATTCGATCAAGCTCTGTCCGATCTTCAAGATCTATTCGGGCTTGGTCAATCCGTCGGGCGACGGAATGTTGAGCCCGTCGGCCATACCCTGCAGATCGGCGACAGAGCGCCGCTTCAGTTCCGCGATGTACACGTTCGTATCGTCAAAAAGTCGAAAGGGGAGGAAATTCGGCTGAGCGAGCGGTTGCGCGAGCGATGGTTCAGAGAATCAGAGCGAGAGATACTTGAGCGGATGGTGTTTCACGTCGTGAATCAGCGAATCCAACTGCGTTCGTACACGATCCAGTTGACGCGGAAGCGCACTATCGGGACGTGCCAGCGGCGACACCGAAAACCGCGCTCGCAACGAATCCGCCGATGCGAGCACATGCGTCGCCGTCGTGATCAAGGTCGAGTCACGGCGAAATCGGCCCAGCGAATGGTTCGGGCTTGCGAGGAGTTGCCGGATCGAATCTGACTGCGCTTGCACGTGCAAGAAGGCGGCATGTAACCCCGGTCCGCCGCTGGCTGTATCGCCCAGCACGCGCGCGAGTGTTCCGTGCGAGCGCATCGCCCGATCGCTGAAGGCGTCGATAGCGCGTCCAACGTGCGCCGCCTGTCGTTCACTCCGCTGTCGCAATTGTGCGACTTGCCGGCTCGTGGCACGAACGTCCGCGGCGAGCTGCCGAATCGTCCCCGCGACCGCGACGACGCTATCCCCCAACGCCGTCACGTCACTCGCATCTTTATGCTCGGCCATTACGGGCTGCGCTCGGAGCGTATCGTCCTCGTGAATGGCCGCGCCAGCCGACGTCCCGACGGAAATCGACACGACCGTCTCCCCGATCAAGCTACTCCCCGGTCGAATCTGCACGTCGGAATTCCGGCGCAGCTGTGGGAGATATTGTGACAGAACCCGCATCTCGACCAAGAGCCGCTCCGACGTATCCGAGTCAGCCGGGCGAAATCGGACCCCGTCGACCACGCCGATCTGCCGTCCGCCGAGCCAGACTTCGGTCCCCTTGATGACCTGGCCGGCGTCATTCGTGACGAGATAGAGTCGCACCTGGTCGCCATGCAGCGCGCCGACACGCGCGAACATCAGGACCGCGATGACGGCCCCAGCGATCACGAGGAACGACGCGATCCCGATTTTGAGTTGTGACCAGGTAAGAGGGCGTTGCATACGGCGGGCGGGCGGCCGGTGCGAGGCGAACAGTCAGGCAGGGGAGGGGAAATGCGCGAGGAGGGATTCGAACCCACGACCTTTGCCTCCGGAGGGCAACGCTCTATCCAACTGAGCTACTCGCGCGTGGGATAGCCCCAAAAGGTAATCATTTTCCGATAGATTTCCAACATGACCTCCACAGCAAAGAAAGTCACTATTCTGCCGGGCGATGGGATCGGTCCGGAAGTCGTGGCCGCCGCCCTCCGCATCATCGACGCCGCCGGCGTCGCGCTCGACGCGGAAATGCATGAGGCGGGGGCTCAGGTATTCGCCAAAGGAATCGAGACCGGGGTCCCCCGGGACACGATCGACTCGATCGAGCGGACCCGCGTGGTCCTCAAAGGGCCGCTCGAGACCCCCATCGGCTACGGAAACAAGAGTGCCAACGTCACGCTCCGCAAACTCTTCGAAACGTTCGCCAACGTCCGCCCGGTCCGCGAGCTCCCGGGCGTCGTCACACCATATAGTGGGCGCAATCTCGACATCGTCGTCGTGCGCGAAAACGTCGAAGATCTCTACGCCGGCGTCGAATACATGCAGACCCCCGGGACGGCCGAATGTCTCAAGCTGATCACGCGCACGGGGTGTGAAAAGATCACTCGGTTCGCCTTCGAATTCGCCGTCTCCGAAGAACGCAAACGCATTCACTGCTCGACCAAATCGAACATCATGAAGCTCACCGAAGGACTGGTGCAGCACACGTTCGAAGACATCGCGAAAGAATATCCGCACATCGAAGCGAAGCACATCTTGATCGATAACTGCGCGCACCAACTCGCGATGCGCCCCGAGCAGTTCGACATCATTTTGACGACGAACATGAACGGCGACATCCTGAGCGACCTCACCTCGGGTCTCACCGGCGGACTCGGCTTCGCCCCCTCCGCCAACATCGGCAGCGACATCGCCATGTTCGAAGCCGTCCACGGCTCCGCCCCCGACATCGCCGGAAAAAATCTCGCCAACCCCACCGCGCTCATCCTGAGCGCCGCGATGATGCTCCGCTACATCGGCGAAGGAAAAGCCGCCAACGACGTCGAACAAGCGGTTCTCGTCACGCTCGAACAAGGAATCCGCACCGGCGACATGCGCGGCGAAAGGAAACCCGCCTCGACGACCGATTTCACCGACGCGATCATCGCGAACTTGGGATGCCGCTCCGCCACCGCGTCGTCGCGCGACTACAAATCGTTGCGCGTCCCCGCCGCAAAGTCAGAGGTTGGACACGCCACCGCCAGCAGCCGTAGCGTCATCGGCGTCGACATCTTCGTCGAATCGCTGGAGCAACCAGACACGCTCGCGCAAACGCTCTCCAGCGCGCTCGGCGGCAGCCGTCTCTCCCTTCAATCGATCGCCAACCGCGGAACAACCGTATATCCCCAAGGCGACGCCCCCGTCGGTCTCGTCGATCACTTCCGGTGCCGCTTTGTTCCAGGCGCCGGCGACACCGCAGAAGTAACCGACGCGGAGATCATCGACACACTCCAACGCGTCTCTACACACTATCGCTGGATGCACGTCGAGAAACTACAACGCTTCGACGGCACCGACGCCTTCAGCAAAGCGCAGGGATAAACCCTCCTCCCAACCATCGTACGGGCGCACTGCTGTGCGCCCTTTTTTTATGGATCGAATTTATGAACGCGAATGACGCGTCCGATCCATAATCGGATTTCATGAATATCGGATTTATGAGGGCGCACAGCAGTGCGCCCCTACGGGCATCTATTTCGGCGGCGTCATCACCGATTCGATCCCATGAATCAACCCATTCGACGCCTTGATGTCCGGCTGCACGATCACCACATCCTCCACCCGCAATCGCGCGTCCCGCACACTGAAATTCACCTTCGATCCACCCAACGTCCGGGCATTCCGAAGATTCAACACCTTGTTCGCCGGTAACGCGCCATTCGCGATGTGGAACATCAGCAGCTTTTTGAGCGCAACTGTATCCTTCTCCAGCTTCTCCAACTCCCCAGCCGGCATCTTGGAAAACGCCGCATCCGTCGGCGCAAACACCGTGAACGCCGCCGACCCTTGCAACGTCGACGTTAAATTCGCCTCACCGAGCAGCTTGGCGAACGTCTTATAGTTGTCCGACGCCTGCAGCGTCGCGACGAGATCCTTCGCGTCCTGCGCACGAGCCCGCGACGCGGCTCCCACCGCCGCAAACAACGCCACCCCCGCGAGAACATTCCGCAGCCGGCTTTTTGACCCACTCCCACGATTCAGGCGCATCGCTCCCCCATGTGATTCAGAATACCCGTCATTCTCCCCGTGCAGGGATTATACCCCGGAAATAAACACACGTTTCTTTATCCCCCCAATCCCTGGTCGCCCGGCCTGAGAATGACTAACTTTGGGACTGGCTCTCGGAAACGGGGGCCTTTTTTGTTTTTTGCTTTTTTCGGCTTCGATCGCCTATGCCAGCTCCGGTCATCTATAAATTCGGCGGCGCCGCACTCGCGGATGGCTCCGCGGTTCGTCACGTCGCGAACCTCGTGCTCTCGCACGTCCAACAATATCAACCGGCGCCAGGAGAGCTCTCGCCGCACGGGATTCCGCTCGTCGTGACGGCCTCCGCCATGGCGAACGTGACCAACACGTTGTTCGACCTCGCGCTCCGCGCAACCACGGACGATGACGTCGACGGCGCCGTCGCCCACCTCGACGCGCTGCGGCATCAACACGCGCGCGCGTGGAGCGACGCCGGAGCGGGGACACTTCCACCGGAATGTGCCGCGTTGTTTGCCGCCGCCGAACGCTATGTGCGCGAAGTGGCCGCCACGCGGTCGCTCATTCCCGGCACCCTCGACGCGCTCGTCTCACTCGGCGAACAGCTCGCATGTCATTTGATGGCCGCGACGCTGCGCACGGTTGGTGTCGATGCTGTCTACGTCGACGCCACCGAAGTCATTTACGCCGACGGTCGCCCGGGCGGAGCGATTCCGCTCCTCCCATTGACCGCTGCTGCGGCCCGGACGTCGCTCGTTCCGTTGATCGAGTCAGGGAAAGTCCCCGTCGTCCCCGGCTTCTTCGGCCGCGCGGAAGATGGTACGATCGTCACGCTCGGTCGTGGCGGCACCGATCTCACCGCGACCACACTCGCGGCCGCGCTCGACGCGCGTGAAGTCGTATTATGGAAGGACGTCCCCGGATTCCTGACCGCCGATCCGCGCGTCGTCCCAGACGCGCGCGTCATTCCGGAGCTCCACATTCGTGAGGCCGCTGAGCTGGCGTTTTACGGCGCGAAAGTGCTTCATCCGCGCTCGTTGATTCCATTGCGTGGCATCGACTGCGTCGTGTGGGTGCGTCCGTTCAACGATCTCGACGCACAAGGGACGAAGATCTACGCCGGCGCTCCTGAAGGGCGCGAGCCGGTCCAAGCCGTCTCCGCGATGACGGGGCAAGCGCTCATCACCGTCAGCGGAAACGGCATGCTCGGCGTCCCCGGGATCGCCGCGCGCACGTTCGCGGCGCTGCAGAAAGGAGGCATCTCCATTTCGCTCATCACCCAAGCGTCGTCCGAGCACGCGATCTGCCTCGGCATTCCAGCCGACAGTGCGGCGATGGCGCATGCGGAGCTCGCGCGCGAATTCCAACCGGAGCTCGCGCGCGGCGAAATCGATACGATCGACGTCAGCCCTGCTACGGCAACGATTGCCGTCGTTGGACTGGGAATGGCCAATCACGCCGGTATTTCGGCTCGTCTGTTCGCGGCACTGGGTAAGCGTGACGTCAACGTGATCGCTATCGCTCAGGGATCGTCGCAGCTCAATATCTCCGTTGTGGTTGATGAAGCCGCCGCGATCCGCGCACAGCGCGCCATCCACGACGAATTCCAACTTGGGAAGATCGGCGGTGGACGTCCCCCACGTCGCGTCGATGCGCCGGCGGCTGACGTCGTCCTGCTCGGATTCGGACTCATCGGACGCGCGCTCGCTGAGATGATCGCGACGCGTGCAACGGCGTCGCAGGCGGTGCGTTTGGTGGGGATTCTCGATCGTAGCGGATACATCTTTGCGCCACACGGCCTTACGCCATCCGCGATCGAAGAGCTCGTCGCCGCGAAGAAAGCCGGGTCGCCAGTCGCACAACTCCCTGGCGGCATCGCCGCGTCGGGCGTCGAAGCGCTTCGCCACATCCTCGCGCACGCGCTCACCCGTCCCATCGTCGTCGACGTGACGGCGGATGAGACGTCGCCGTTGCTCGAATATGCGGTCACTGCAGGTGCCGATCTCGTCCTCGCCAACAAGCGTCCCGTTGGTGGAAGCAAAGCTAACGACGTCGCACTCCGCACCGCGGCGCGTCATGGGGGACGTCGCATCCTGCATGAAGCGACCGTCGGGGCAGGGCTCCCCATTCTCGATACGTTCGCCAAACTCGTCGAAGCGGGTGACACGGTTCGCGTCATCGAAGGATGTCCGTCCGGGACGATGGGATATTTGTTCGGAGAAATGGGACGCGGCGTCCCGTTCTCCGAGGCACTGCGCGGCGCGATGCGTCTCGGATACACCGAGCCCGATCCACGCGACGACTTGTCCGGCGCCGACGTCGCGCGAAAGGGTTTGATCCTCGGACGCCTGCTCGGCTTCGATGGGGAATTCGAAGACGTGCGTGTCGAATCCCTCGTTCCATCCGACGCCGTGCAGTTGCCGCTCGACACGTTCCTCTCGCAGTTGGAGCGCTATGACACTGCATGGGCTGAGCGCGTCGATGAGGCTCGTCAGCGTGGGATGGTGCTCCGATATCGTGCGACGGCCACAGAAGACGCGGTGAGCGTCGGTCTGGTCGAAGTGGCAGCGGGCAGCGCCCTCGGCGCCCTCGGTGGGACCGACAATCAATTTTCGTTCACCACCGAGCGCTACGACAGCAATCCGCTCGTCATCACCGGCCCAGGCGCCGGTCCCGCCGTGACCGCCGCGGGTGTCTTGAACGACGTGCTCAAGCTCGCGGGCGCCCTCGCATGACCGCCCCGCTCGTCTCGCAGCGTGAGGCTGGCGGACGGACGTTTGCGACGGCGTTCGCGCCGGCGACGATCGGAAACATCGGCCCCGGGTTCGATATTCTGGGGCTCGCCGTTACCGGTCTTGGTGATCGCGTAACGGCAACACGAGTCGATGCGCCAGGTGTACGCATCGACGACGCTGGTCACCCCGAGCTCCCGACCGAGGCATCGCAGCACACGTCGGGCATCGCGGCGCAAGAAGTCCTTCGCCTCGCTGGCGCGGAATCGATGGGGCTCGCCTTATGCGTCGTCAAAGGATTGGCGCTCTCCGGTGGTCAGGGCGGAAGCGCGGCTTCTGCCGTAGCGGGGGCGGTTGCCGCAAACGCATTACTCGACACGCCGCTATCACCCCGCGAGCTGATGTCCGCGTGTCTCGTCGCGGAGGGGACAGTTGCTGGACGTCACCTCGACAACATCGCTCCATCGTTGTTGGGCGGCTGCATTCTCGTGCGATCGACCGAAGAATTGGACGTCGTGCAACTGCCGACGCCGGATGGACTCCGCGTCGTGCTCGTACACCCGCATCAACGCATGCGAACCGTCGAAGGACGTTCGGTCGTTCCCACGACGGTGAGCCGGAGTACAGCCATTCAGCAGGCCTCGAATGTGGCGGCGCTCGTGATCGCATTCGCACGCAATGACGACCGCCTCCTCGCGAGTAGCATCAACGACCTGATCGCCGAACCAGCGCGCGCGCCGTTGTTGACAGGCTTCTCCAAAGCGAAGGCCGCGGCGCTCCAAGCCGGAGCGCTCGGCTGTTCCATTTCCGGCAGTGGCCCAACCGCCTTCGCGTTCGCGCGCGCTGACACTGCCGACCGCATCGCCGCCGCGATGCGCGATGCCTATGCCGCCACCGGCGTTGGCTCCGACATTCACATCGGTGACATCGATACGCGCGGAGCAAGAATTGAATAGTGTGGCATCGCTTGGCGTTGTCGTACTCACTCCATGGTATGGCGGTGACGGCGGTGGCGTCGCGGTCATTACCGAAGCACTCGTTCACGCGATGGTGGGCGAAGGAATTCGCTGCACCGTCATCGAAGTCGTCGGTGATGGATGGCGACCGAGCATACGATACGGCGGGGCAGGGGAACCCATCATCTCCTTGTGCGCGCGTGGTGCGTCCGCGAACGCTTCATTTCCCACCCGCGCCGCAGCCGCGGTCCGTGCGCGGATCGCCCGCGGTGTCTTTCGGCGCCTCGTGCAAGAAGACGGATATTCGGTCGCCCATTTCCACTATGCACTCCCCGAATACCAGGGGCTGGGCGCCGCGGCGCACGATGCGGGTCTTCGACTCATCACGACCTTTCATGGAAGCGACTTGTCCATCAACATGGACATTCCGGAGACGCGACGCGCGACCGAGCACCTGCTCGAAACGGTTGCCTGCGCGACGACGGTCTCTCGTGCGTTGTGTAAGGACCTCATTGCGCTGTTCCCAAGCATCGGCACCCGAACCCGCGTCATCCACAACCCGATTCCTCCGTCGTTCGTGCACGCGGTCGCGAAACGGTCGACAGAAACCGAGCGCGACGTCGACGTGCTCTTCGTCGGCAACCTGATTCACCGCAAAGGCGTCGACGTCCTCCTGAATGCCCTCGCGTCGCTACGGCATCTGCCGTACGATCAAGCGCCTCCTCGCGTAGTGATCGTCGGTGACGGAGCAGAGCGTCCGGCGCTCGAGACGCTCGCGACCACTCTCGGGATCGGCGACATCGTGACCTTCCAGGGACGCCAAGGGCGCGAGGTGTTGCCAGGATGGTATTCACGTGCCAAAGTCGTGGTCGTCCCGAGCCGCGCTGAACCACTCGGGGTCGTCGCGCTCGAAGCACAGCTGAGTGGCGCCTGTGTGATTGCCAGCGACGTCGGTGGTCTTCCCGAGATCGTTGCTGATGGTGTCAACGGAGCGCTGGTTCCTCCAGACGATCCGGCCGCACTCGCGAAAACGTTGTACGCGTTGCTCACGGAGCCAACAATGCGGTCCCGTCTCGCCGCCACCGCGATGGAAACGGTCGCCCGCGACTTCTCGCCATCAGGTATCGTGCGTCAATACCTCAGTATCTATCGACCGGCGTCCTAACACGCTACGGCGATAGGCATGGGCGACCGCGATCAGCTTTTCACGCGGGAAGAATGTCTTCACGAACCCCAACGCCGCCTCGGACGTCGGCGCGATGTTCCAACTCGCGATGAACGCATGGCGCGCGTCACGATTCCGCCCCTTCGTCCATCGATCATACGCCAAGCTGAACAACGACCGCGACACCATCGTCTTGGCCCGCTCCTTCTCTTCAGGAGAGATGAACTCGGCCAACCGGCGTAACTGTGTGAGCCGCACCTCGATCGCATCGGCGCTGCATCGCTCCGCGTGCGTCGCCGTCAAGCTCGTCGGATGCATGCGGACATGCGTCAACACCTCGTCGATGTACACCATCAACTCCGCCGACGCCAATCGGTAAAACAGATCCAAATCCTCGCCGCCGACCAGCCGCCGATCAAACCACGTCGGTTGTCGCTCCAGCGCCCGCCGCGAAATCACCACCGTCGGAACATTCAACGCGATGCTCTGCGACAGCATGAACCCGACGAACGCGGGGCGGCAGCGATACACGCCGTTCGATACCGGATCGAGGTACCGTCTGGCGTCCCGCGTAAACCCCTTGCTCGACAAATACCCTGGCTCGTCGTCCCGCACTTGGACGCCGCGCACCTCGCGCATGCGGAATTTGCTGAAGTCCGCGAACGCGACTTCCGCCCCTGTATCGTCCAACACACGGACGGTCCGTTCCAACCGGTGCGGCAACGCGATGTCGTCGCCATCCAGCAGCGCGATGTACCGCCCACGCGTCGCGCGCAGCCCGGCATTGCGTGCCCCCGCCGCCGAACGCATGGGCGTTGGGGTCAGCACCGTAATGCGGCGGTCTTGTGCCGCGTGTGCACGAATGACCTCCAGCGTATTGTCCGTCGATCCATCGTCGACGACGACGATCTCGAGGTCGGTGAGCGACTGGGTCCGCAACGACATGAGCGCATCTCCGATGTACGCCCCGCAATTGAACGCGGGGACGACCACGGAAATCGCCGGGGTCGGCACAGCCTACCCGAAGGTGGCGACCGCGTTCGCGGCGCCGGATGAGGGGTGACTATTGCTGGTCGAGTGATACACCGTCGCACGCGCATCGAGATCGGCGATCCCCGCGTACGTTCGTACTTCATCCACGCGCAAATGCGCCGCTGGATTCGCCCGCGCCACGAACCGCGACGTGGCGTTGTGGAACACGTGGCAGTGGAAATGATACTGCCCCCGCGTCACATTCGCCGTGACGTCGTACGCGATGCGGAACGTCTGCCCAGGCTCGAATCGTTCGAATCCGAGCTCGTGCCCGTGGAATCCCGCGTCGTACACCACCAACGCATCCGTCGACCGCTGCAAGATCAATCCAAAGTGGACGTCTTCGATCGGCGCATTGACGCGATAGTCCACCCACACCCGCAACGGCGTTCCCGGCGGCGCGTCGAGAACGGTCACGCCATCCAACGTCTGTAAATCGACCCTGGTGATCGAGATCTCCTGTTCGATCCCACTGTCGGCGCTCGTTTGCGCCGTGAGGAGATAGGAGCCGATCACGTCGCTCACGCTCCCTTCCGCGCGCACCGACGACTTGAGATGAATCGCGCGATCGCACAGGTCGCTTACCGCCTGCATGTTGTGCGAGATGAATACGATCGCGACGCCGTTGCGTTTGAACTCTTTCATCCGCACCACGCACTTCTCCTGGAACGCCATGTCGCCAACCGACAATACTTCGTCGATCAGCAAGACATCCGGCTCCAAATGCGCCGCGATCGCGAAGCCGAGCCGCGCATTCATCCCATTCGAATACCGCTTGACCGGCGTATCGATGAATCGCTCGACTCCCGCAAAGTCGATGATGCTATCGAGCTTCCGGCGCATCTCCTCACGCCGCATCCCCATGATCGCCCCTTGCAGGAACACGTTCTCCCGCCCGGTGAGATCCGGATGAAAGCCCGCCGCGACTTCGATCAGCGCCGCCGCACGTCCACGCACGATCACCCGCCCACGCGTCGGACGGAGAATGCGGTTCAACACCTTCAGCATCGTCGACTTGCCGGCGCCATTAGGGCCGATGATCCCGAGCGCCTCGCCGTCGTACACTTCGAACGCCACGTCCTGCAGCGCCCAGAAATCTCGTTCCCCAAGCTCCGCCGACGGCTTCCCGCGGCCGAGCATGCGCGACGTGATCGCGGGGATCAAATCGCGCAAACTGTCTTGTCGCTCGCCACCACGAAATTTCTTCCAAACGTGGTCGACGACCACTCGTGCATGTCGCGCCATTAAATGAACTCGGCGAACAAGTACTGCAACCGTCGGAACATCAACAGTGCGCCAAGACAGCCGGCAATCGCCCAGATTGCCGCGTACCAGAGATACCACGGCTCCCACGCGGGAATCACAACAGCGTGCCGCACGACCGTCAACGGTTGCAATAAGCTGTGTCCTTGCACGACGGCGATTCGGAACCCTTCGAGGAGAATCGCCAGCGGGTTGAGCATTACGATTCGTGCCCCTTTCGCCCCCAACATGGCGGGCTCGAAGAGCACCGGCATGAAGAAAATTCCGAACGTCAACAACAGCTGTACGATGTACTTGATGTCCCGATAAAATAGGTTGGCGCAGCTCAAGAACAGTGCCGCTGCCACTGTGAAGATGACCAGCAGCAACGCCAACACCGGGAGCCACAACAACCCCATCGTCGGTCGTACCCCCAGGAACGGGAGCACGATGACCAGCGCGGCCGCGCTGATCAAGCTATCGAACGACTGTGCGAACACCGACGACATCGGTAAGACTTCGCGCGGGAACGAGATTTTTGAGACCAAGTTCATGTTCGACGTGAGACTTCCTGTCGCGAACTGAATCGACCCCACGAAGAAGGCCCATGGCAGTGACTTGATCGCCGTCCCGGCAAGATTTGCCATGCTGACCGACTTCCCCGCGCCCTGCGCGAGGACGAGCTGCACCATCAATCCGGCGCCCACGATCATGAGCGGCATGAGCAAAGCCCAGCCGAAGCCCATAGCCGCTTGCTTATATCGGATCCGAATGTCGCGCAGGGTGAGGTAGTACACCAACTCCCAGTGATGCGCGAGATCGCGAAGTACGTCGCGAACGTCTTGATACCACCCTTGCCCGTCGTCGGAGACGGTCATGCCAAAATGGCCCCCGGTGCTCACGGGGGCGTCTACTACTGGAACGCTCAATATGTCCTCAGAATCCCGGACTGACCTGACCCGAGAATTCCTCGGTCAGCGCTCCAGGATCTTAATCAGCTCGACGAATGCGCGGTACTTCGCGACTGTCCGGCCGATCTCCAGGAAGCTCGAGCTCTTCACCTTCACCCGCTGTCGCTTCTCCAACCGGCGGCGCCGCTGCCGCAGCTGGCTCGGTCACGTTGTGCTTTTCCAACAGCCGGTATAAGGTGGTCCGGTCGATTCCCGCCAACCGAGCCGCCTTCGACATGTTTCGATCCGCACGTGACACGAGCAGCGAGAGGTACTCCTTCTCAAAGTGTGCCAGCACGGCGTCCTTGGCGGAATGATATGCCTTGGACATGAGATGGGCAGGGAGCCCACCCTTGAATGACGCTCCCGTCGCCATCTCGGCGCGCATCGGAAGGTCGTCAGCCTGAACCATTGTCCCCGCATCGGCGAGGACGGCCAGGTGTTCCATCACATTCTGCAGCTCGCGGACGTTCCCGGGCCACTGCCGCGAGCTCAGAAAGTCGATCGCGCTCGACGTCAAGGTCGGAACGTCCCCGTCCGTCGCGCGATGCCGCTTCCAATATTGCTCGAGGAAGTGCGTGGCGAGTAACGGAATGTCCTCGACACGCTCGCGGAGCGGCGGCAACTGCAGCGGGATGACGCGCAGGCGATAGAAGAGGTCATCGCGCAACACGTGCGTCCGGATCGCCTCCTCCGGATCCCGATTGGTCGCCGAAATGAATCGGACGTCGACGGTCGCGTCTTCCTGCTCACTCCCGACGCGCCGCACGACACCGTCCTGAATGACGCGCAGCAGCTTCGCCTGCAGCGCCAGCGGCATCTCGGTCAACTCGTCCATGAAGAGCGTCCCGTTATGGGCGACCTCCAGGAGACCGGGCTTGTCGCGGTCCGCGCCAGTGAACGACCCCTTTTTGTGGCCGAACATTTCCGATTCGAGGAGCTGCGCCGGCAATGCCGCGCAGTTGATCGCGACGAACCGCTTGAGGACCCGCCGGCTCTGCCGATGGATCAGCTGGGCAATTCCTTCTTTACCTGTCCCGCTCTCCCCACTGATCATGACGGACGCACTGGTCCGCGCCACCTTCCGCGCCAACTCGACCGTGCGCAAGAACGCTGGGGACACCCCAATCAGCGATCCAGCCCCTGGATCTTCCGCCGGAGCCGCGATATCCGCGGTCTTCCCTTGAAGACCACCACGGGACCCCAACACGTTGTGCGCCGCCCGTCCCACCACCAGCTGCAACTGCTCGGCGGTGAACGGCATGGCCAAATATTCCCACGCCCCCGCTTGGAGGGCGCGAATGTTCGTCTCGACGCTCGGGTTCCCCGTCATCAAAATGATGAGCGAATCCCGGTACGCCTCACGCGCCGCCTCGAGAATCTTCATTCCCGAGACACCGCTCATGAACAGATTGACGAGAATGATCTCGAAACGCCGCTTCGAGATCAACTTGATCGCTTCCTCACCCCGCGCCACGCCGGTCACGTTGTACCCTTCGCCGCGGAGGACCGCCAAGCATCCTTCCCGCAACGAATCGTCGCACTCCACGACGAGAACACGAAGCGACGCGCGCGCACCAGGCGACACGGCTTCGTGATGCCCGACGCTGCCGCCCAGTTGCGGCGGATGGCTGGACATTAACCCAGACACAGGGGGGGGCATGCAGTTAAAAGGTCACAAATATGTCCGCCTGTTGCGTCGGCGCGACATATGCACAGGCTCACACAATCTTGGCGCTTTGCGATCTTGGCACAAGGGACAGCGTACATTTGGACTTGGTCGTCGGTGCGAGAACGTGAGGATCAGTGTGGCGTAGACGCCACGGTGTTTCACCGATCCCGCTCAAGGTGTCGGCACCGTACCACAAAAACTCAAGGCGGCTCGATTCGACTACTCCAGGGTGTGTCACAAACGTGACAGCTCATGTCGATTAGCTTTGAGCCGACACTACTGGCATACGTGTCCCCTTATAGGACCTTCCCTGGTAAGTTTCTGCGACTTCCATGAATAATTCTCTCGTTCCCGCCGACGGAGCATCGCTCGGCCTGACCGCGTCCGGTGCGCCTACCGGTGTGACCATCGCCCCCGACCGGGGGTGGGACCTCGAGCCGCGCGAAGAATCCAGCGATCCGGCGGCTCGGTTCCGTCGGTATTGGGCTGCTATTAAAAGGTATTGGTGGCTCGTCGTTCTCTTGACCGCCATCGGGACGGCCGGCGGCGTCATCGGGACCCAGTTCGTCGACCCGGTCTATGTGGCGCAGGGGAGCGTCCTGATCGCGGATCTCAGCACCCGTGGCGGCGATGGCGGAAGCCAGTTCAAGAATCCTTCGCTCCTCCCGAACGGAGCCTGGATCGAATTCTTCAAGACCTATACGGTCGTCGAAGAGGTCGTCGCCCGCCAGAAGCTGTGGTATCACCCGCGTTCCTGGCAGGATTCGGTCGCGCTCGACGGAATTCGCCCGACGGAACGCGTCGTCGCGGGGAACTACATCTATCAGTTGGACAGTCTCGACCACTACACACTCAAAGAAGCGAAAGCCGGACTCATTGAGCAGGGGGTCTTCGGCGATACGGTCGGTCGGAAGGTCGGGTTCACATGGCTCCCGACCAAAACAGGGTTGATGGGGCGTCACTGGGTTGGGTTCCACACGCTGGAGATCCGTCCGTTGGCAGAGACGCTCCGGAACGATCTCGACATCAAAGTACAGGAGAACAGCAACATCGTCCGTCCGACGTTCAGCTGGCCTCGTCAGCGCGATGCCGCCGACATCCTGAATACCTGGATGCAGGCGTTCGTCGACAAAGCGCAGGAACTGCGCGTGCAGAGCTTGAGCGCGAACGCGGATCGGTTGTCGGAACAGCGCAACAACGCGTTGGATAAAGTGCACGCGGCGCAAACAGCGCTGCAGAATTTCCGCACGAACACCATTACCAAGCCGAGCGAAGGGGCGGGGCCGTCCGCGGCGGCCTCGGGGATGGGAACGGGCGACATTCTCGCGAGCGAGTACGTCAAGCAACAGCGAGAGTACGAAGCGTTGAAGAACGATCGCGAGGCGCTCGAAACGTTGGCGTCGTCGAGTGCGTCGAGCGCGTCGATATCATCGCTCGACATCATCAATGCGATCCCATCGGCACAGCAATTCCCGCGCTTGATGCTCGCGGTCAACGACCTGGTCAAGCAGGAAGCCGACATACGCGCGATGCATGACAAGGGGATGCTCGACAGTCTCCGGAGCGTTCGTGACGCCAACGCGGCCATTCAGGCGTTGCGGACACAAACGATCCCATCTTTGGCCTCCGATGCCGCGCGCGTGCTCAAGACGCGTGAGCAACGAATGCTGACCAGCATGCAGTCGGATTCGGCAAAGTTGAGCTCGATCCCGGCCCAAAGCATCGAAGAGTCGACGCTCCGTCGCGATCTGTCGGTCGCCGAAAATTTGTATCTCCGGCTCGACAACGAGTACGAGACGCGGCGTCTCGCCGCGTTGAGCTCGACGCAAGACGTCTCGATCATCGACCACGCGCTCCCCACCGAGCGTCCGCTGCGCAACATCGTCATCGCGTTGATTGGTGGCGGCGTGGTTGGCAGCTTGGTCCTCGGAATCATTCTCGCGCTGCTCCTGGATTTTGCGGATCATCGGTTCCGCTATCCGGAACAGATCACGCACGATCTGAAGCTGGACGTGCTGGGTGCCATTCCATCGGTGCCGGCCCCTGGCGATGCCGCGAAAGATCCAGAGGCGATGGTCCACAGCGTGGAAGCGTTCCGGGGATTGCGCATGAACGTGCATCATGCCTTCCTCGCGCCACCCATCATGTTGACCATCTCGAGCCCGGGCGCCGGCGATGGAAAATCGATGGTGGCGTCGAATCTCGCGTTGTCGCTCGCCGAAGCCGGGTATCGCACACTCCTCATCGACGGCGACATCCGTCGCGGGAAGTTGCATTCGGTCTTCGGCATCGATCGTCGTCCCGGGTTGCTCGATTTTCTCGCGGGCGATACCGAGTTGGATGCGGTGATCCGCACCGCACCGGTGCACAAAAATCTGTCACTCATTTCGTCCGGAACTCGGCGCTATCGCGGTCCTGAGTTGCTCACGTCGGCGCGGTTCCTGAGCATGATGAACACGCTGCGGCCGCAATACGACGCCATCTTGGTCGATAGTGCGCCGTTGGCGGCGGGGATCGATGCTTACGCCTTGGGCGCGGCGACTGGAAACATGATCGTCGTCATGCGGACGGGATTGACCGATCGTCGTGTGGCGAAGGCAAAGCTGAAGGTCGCCGAGCGTCTCCCGATCCGCATTTTGGGCGCGGTCGTGAACTCGGTGCCAGCCGCGGGGATGTACAGCGAATACTCATACCTCTACGGGTATGACATGGAGAGCGACATTGAATCGCTCCCGGCTGGCGAAGAAATGACGGTGCTGCAGACGTCTGGTCCCGCACGCTAACGCGGGCGGTGCCTTCCGTCTCGCCGTGGTACACAACCGCCGGCGCTCCAGCAATGGAACACCGGCGGTTGTTGCTCATCAGCCATCACTTTCCTCCTGACACCGCCATTGGCGCGCGTCGGTGGGAGAAGCTTGCGCATTACGCCGCCGAGCGTGGGTTGGGACTCGATGTCATCACCCATCGCGACTCAGCAACACCACCGAACGACGCTGAGCGGGCGCGTCTCGATCGCCTGCCGCCCGGTGTTCGGATTTTTGGGGTCGTTGCGCCACCGGTGGCGCTCGCACGCGCGGAACAATTTGCCTGGCGGCAACTCAAGCGGATGCGCGGACGCGCGACCCCTGCTCCATCCGTTCCGTCGAACACGGCGAGTGCAACGGCTCCGGCAGCCAGTCAGGCGCCCGCCGCCGCACGATCGATCCCATTTGAGGAGATCCGGTGGGGGCTCACGTCACCCCGTGGCTGGATGCGGTGCTATTGGACGTGGTTGGACATCGCGCAGGCACGGGCGTGGGGCGATCAGGTCCTTCCCGTCGCAGACGTCGTCGTCCGTGCTGGAATGGGTGGAAAGCGGGCGCATGTGGCTGTCGTCACGTCTGGTCCTCCCCACATGGACCACGACGCCGGCCGGCGCGTCGCCGAGCGCACTCGGCTCCCCTTCGTGATGGACATGCGCGATCCGTGGAGCATCGTCGAGCGGCTCCCGGAGGCTTTGGCGACGCCCCTGTGGAGCATCCTGGCCCGCCGGTACGAGCGGCAGGCTGTGGAGCGGGCGGCGCTCGTAATTGCAAATACGGAGCTGAGCTGTCGAAACTTGCAGGCGGTGTATCCGCACCGCCGTGGCGACATCATCACGGTCATGAACGGAGCGGATGACGAGCCTCTCCCTTCGCCTCGGCGCGGGGAGCGCTTTGTGGTGGCTCATGCGGGGACGGTCTATCTCGACCGTGACCCGCGTGCCCTCTTCCAAGCGGCGGCGATGGTGATTCGAAAGTTGGGGCTCACTCCTGCGCAGTTCGGGCTCGAGTTCATCGGTGAGCTGGAGGCGGTCGGTGGCTTTCCAATCCGGGACGTCGCCAACCAGGAAGGAATTGCCGAGTACGTCGTCACAGGTCCGTCACGACCGTATGCGGAGGCGATGCAATTCATGGCGGATGCTGCGATATTGGTCACAATGTCCGGAAACAATATTACGGCGATTCCGGCGAAAACATTTGAGTGTATTCGTTTTGATTCCTGGGTCTTGGCGCTGTCTGCCCCGGGAAGCGCGACTGAATTACTATTGCGAGGCACCGAGGCTGACGTCGTCGCACCAACCGACGCGGTAGGAATTGCCGAGGTCCTCGAGCGACGGTATCGGATGTTTTCGGCGGGAACGTATCCAGTGCGTGTTGCGCAGGATGCACGATTCTCGCGTACAGGTCAGGCGCGTATTCTCTTCGATGCGCTTGCCGCTCGACTGGGCCATGGTGGCGGTGGTGATGCGCCCGGCGAACAGTAATTGCGAATAATGCCACGTGTTGTTGCGCAGGTGCAACAACATGGAGGGGCAGAGATAGGGTGGTGGGTTTGGTGCTGGTGCTGTAAGTTGTTGTATTACAATGAGTTATATCGTGTTTTTAGGGATGGGATTCGTGGCACAACCAGTGCTCCAGGAGGAGCCGATCATGCACGCGTTGAAAAGTCTGAAATACGTTTGGGTTCTCGTACTTTTTGTTGGGATACTGAGTGGTGTTGGACGAACGGTAGCGGCGCAACAATCGAGTGCTGCCTCCGGTGAGTTCCTAGTCGGTGATAAGATCGATCTGACGGTGGAAACCCCGACGTCGATTCACGACGTGTTTGTGGTTCACGAAGGATTGTACATCACTGTACCAAATGTTGGCGACATCTCCGTCAAAGGAGTTCGTCGAGCGGACATTCAGTCCTACATGAAGTCACAGTTGAGTAAGTATTTTCGGGATCCTGTTGTAAAAGCAGTCGCGTTGATTCGAATTAATGTCAGTGGTGCGGTCGGGCGTCCCGGGTTTTATACTGTTCAGGCAGATCAGCTGTTGAGCGATGTGATCATGACGGCTGGTGGCCCCGGGCAGACGACTGACTTGAATAACACGGTCGTTCTGCGCAGTGGCAAGGAAGTTGTAGATAAGAAAAGCTTCGCCGATGCATTGGCGGGTGGAAGGACGTTGAACGATCTCGGCATTGGCTCGGGTGACGAGATCGCGGTGGGCGACAAGCCGAAACGGAATGTGTTGACCTACCTGCAGTTTGCGAGCGCGTCGTTGGCGATCATGATTGCCATCATTACGTTGAAGAACCATCACTAGCAGTCTCAGGCACCTTCAAGAACCTTTCGAATTGGTATTTTCTCATGGAGCTTGAACTACAAACACCGCGGCCTTGGAACGGCTCATCCAATGTGATCGAGTTTCCGTATCCAGTGACGCCGCAGCCGCACGCCGTCACCTCGGATCTCGAAGTTCCCGTGAACGGACGCGCGGCATTGTTGCGCTTGATGGCGAACGGCCTTGGGGAAACGACGGCCGCCTCGCATGGAGAACAGGCAGCGGGTGTTGTCCCGCGGCAGCGCTCCGAACTGCTCAATCGTGCGATGAACGTCGCGGTCGCCGCGTTGTCGCTGATCATTTTGTCGCCGATCCTCCTCTTGATCGCCGTGGCGGTCAAGTTGACGTCGGCCGGTCCGGTCTTGTACATGCAGACGCGTGTCGGGATCGACCGTCGCCGTCGTCCGACGACGGCCGTCTTCGATCGCCGTCAAAGCGACGTCGGCGGGCGTACCTTCTCCATCTACAAGTTCCGCTCGATGCGTGTCGACGCGGAACAGGGGACTGGAGCGGTGTGGGCCACCCAGGATGATCCGCGTGTCACGTCGGTCGGACGGTTCTTGCGCAAGACGCGTCTCGACGAAGTCCCACAGCTGATCAACGTCATCAAGGGCGACATGAACATCGTCGGCCCGCGCCCGGAACGTCCGAGCATCTTCGCGGAGCTCCGTCGCAACATTCAGTACTATCCGTTGCGGCAGCAGACGCGCCCGGGCATTACCGGGTGGGCGCAGATCAACCGCGCGTACGATGCGAGCATGGACGACGTCCGGGCCAAGGTCCAGTATGACCTGGAATACTTGCAGCGTCAGTCCGTCTTCGAAGATGTGAAGATCATGGTTCGGACACTTCCGGTGATGATCTTCAATCGCGGCGCCTGCTAAAGCGCCGGTCGCGAGTCAGCTGCATACACGAAGGGCCGCCGGATCAACCGGCGGCCCTTCGTCATTTATGGCGTGGCAGTCCTTCGTCCTCCATCGCTACATCGTTTTCACGTAGATCCAGAGCAGAATGGCGAAGATGATTCCGACAACCAGCGCCGGGCCGCAGCCGGGTTGTTCTGGGAGGCGAATCGGGCGCTGCGAGGATTGCTGATGGGGTTGCTTGGGTGTCATGAGCCAACGGAAGATGCCGGGAAACAGACGTATTTCAAGGGGATTTCATTACCCGCGCCGCGTCGGTTCCCAGACCGCGGCGCGTTGGTTTTGGAGGACCCGCCACCACGCAATCACGCCGGCCAGATTCGACGCCAACGCGAATCCGGCCAGCGTGACGAGCTTCGGCGCCTTCCGCCCGGCCGGCCACCGCATCCCGATGACGCCGATGATGGTGCCGAGGATGGCGAGGACGAGGAAGCCGCGCCACAACGGTGAGGAGACGCTCAGCAGAATGAGCGCGATCGCGGCGATGGGGAGCGCGGGATACACGAGCCAACGACACAACTTGTGGCTGAAGAGCATCCAGGCGAACACGCCGTACCGGAACGGATTGAGGAGGTGCCGCTTGAACCACAACGTTTGAACGCCGCGCGCCATCGTGCGAATCTTCCGGCGGTATTCCGCCTGGAGCGACGACGTGCGTGGGACGAGACAGACGGCGTCGTTCACCGACACCGCGCGATACCCATGCTCCCGCGCCATCAGCGCCGACGCGAAATCTCGGCTCAATGATTCCGGGAAACCGCTGTCATACAAGGACGCGCGAATCCCATAGAAACAGCCACTTGCCCCGACGATGGAGTCGACCTGGGTCTCGAGCGCGCGAATGTCCATTTCGTACCCGACGTATCCCGATTCTCCACTGGCCTCGTCAGTATCGGCGCCTTTGGTAACGCTGACATCGCGGCCGGAGGCGACGCCTACGGTCGGATCTTGAAATTGACTGACGAGCGCTTTCAGCGCGTGCGGAAGGATGCGGATCGTTGCGTCGGTGTTGACGATGATCTCACCGCGCGCCACGGGACCCGCCGCGTTCTCCGCGGCACTTTTCCCGCGCCGGGTGTCGAGACGAAGTAACTCGACGCCACGATCGGCGAAGCCACGAACGATGTCGTCTGTGCCATCCGTCGACGCGTCGGAAATCACCAAGATCTGGCGCCGGTCGGCCGGATAGTCGAGCGACAAGAGATAGTCGAGCGTTGCGCCGATGCTCGCGGCTTCGTTGTAGCAAGGGACCGTGAGCGTGATGAAGGGCCACTCCGTTGGGGGCGTGATTTCCGGCCGGTGTCGATAGCGAGCCGCGATGAACCGCAGGAGCGCCGGATAGCCGGCGTACGCATAGACGCCAATGAGGAGCGGCAGGAAGATCAGAAGGAGCGAGACGAAAAACATAGGAAAGGGTCGGACGTGTTAGGCCGATCGAGTGCTGATGGCGCGGTAGAGCTGTTCATGCTGGTCGAGCCACCGGTCGACATCGAAGTCGCGGTCGAGCCGGGTGCGGGCGGCTGCGGCGCGCGCTTGCATCTCATGTGGTGCGTGTCGGGCGTCGCGAATCGCATTCGCGAGCGCGTCGGAATCTTCCGCCGGAACGAGCATTGCTTCGTCGTCCGAGAGCATGTCGGGAATTCCACCGACCCTCGGCGCGATGACCGGAACGCCGGCGGCCATCGCCTCGAGAACGACCATCGGCGTCCCTTCGGTCCGAGAGCTCAGCACCAGCGCATCGAACGCCGGAAGGAAACGGGCCGCGGCGGGGATCATGCCGTGAAAAATTACTTGATCCGAGAGCCCTGTGTCGCGAACACGTGTTGACAGCGGTTCTTTGAACGGGCCATCCCCGATCATCGATACACCGACGTCCGCTCCGCGAAGCGACGTCATAGTGTCGATCATCAAATCGACCCCCTTCTCGACGCTGAATCGTCCGATCCAAGTGACTCGGTATTCATCGGGACCGATTCCCAATTCGGCACGGGCGGCGTCGCGCGACAGGAAGGGCGTCGATGGTGCGTACGCGTTCACGATGGTGTGTAATTGCTCCGCGCCGATACGCTGCGTTCGTGCTCGCGCGTACACTCCGCGTGACACGGCGATGACTGCACTCGCGCGCCGGAGCGCGCGAAGTTGCAAGACTTCGTAGAGGCGAACTTTCCACGTTTGTCCGGTGAAGCCGTGCAACGTCGACACCGTGCCGATCCCCCCCTCACGAGCGACGGGGAGGTGCAGAATGTCGGAGCGGTACCCATGACTATGAACGACGTCGGGGCGCAACGAGCGCAGATAGGCCGCGAACATCTTTCGCTCGCGTGCATAATCACGCGTCGACGTACCAGCGCTTCGAACCTCGACCCCGCCGGCCCGCAATGCCGATGTCAACGGATGGCGATCGACGTCGTCCGCCGACGCGATCACGATGACACGGTGCCCGCGTGCAGCCAGTCCCGTCGTCAGAAGTTGGACCACGCTTTCGAGCCCGCCGACGGTGGCGGGTGCGAGCGTATGCACGATGGTTAACGGCGACGACGTCGACATGGATTCGGCTATCGGGAACCAGTCGCGGCCCCTCGGGCCGCCAGTGACTGATATGCTGCTTCGTACGAGCGCACCATGGCGTTCAAGCTGAAGTGATCCATGACCCGCCGACGCGCCGCAGTCGCGTCGGTAGCGCGGCGTTCCGAGTTTGCCAGCGCCTCTTCCCACGCCGCCGCGAGCGCGTCGGGAGATTCCGTCGGAATGAGGCGATGGACCAATGTTGGACCGAGCACCGCGGCGTTGCCACCGACGTCGGTCACGATGGGGCACAATCCGGCACTCATCGCTTCGAGGAGACTGACCGAGGTCCCTTCGCTACGCGATGACATCGTAAAAAACGCGAACGAACGATGGGCTGATTCGACGTCGCTCCGCCAGCCAAGGAATCGAATCGAATCGCTCACGCCTAACTCTGCGGCGAGTTGCTCGAGGTTGGCCCGTTGTGCGGGATCTGCGCTATCTCCAATGAGGACGAGCACGGGGCGAGGTGTCGCGAGCGTCTTGCTCCGCTGCAAGGCGGCGAACGCGCGGATCATGAGGTCGTATCCCTTGATGTGCTCCAACCGGCCAATACTCCCGATGATCGGAACATCAGCAGGAATCCCAATGGCCGCGCGGAAGACGCCGTCATCGCCCTTCGGCATGTACGTGTCCGTATCCACACCATTGGGAATGACGCGAATGCGCGACGGATCTGTCACGATATGCCGAAGTTGTCCACCCAATCGCTCGGAGACGGCGACGACGACATCGGTGCGGCTCGAGGCGCGACGATCGAGAAAACGGTGCAGCGCTGGATCCGGGCTTCGGCGTCCGTGGTCGGTATGCAACACGGCGGGGACACCCGCCATCCGGGCGGCCAGACTGGCCTTGTACCAGACGCCGCCATGGGAGTGCACGACATCAGGAGCGATCGATCGAATGTCATCCGCAAGCGACGAGGGACGAAGCATCGAGAGCTTCGACATCGGGCGTGCGACGTGCAACGTCGCGAATCGGTCGAGCCCTTCGCTGAAGTGCCCGAGATAACCGAGGGCGAGCAGGTGAACGTCGAACTGATCGCGATCGGCGTGTTGGATCATTCCCGCGATGAGCCGCTCCATGCCGCCGAAGTTCAAATTCTGGACGACGTGGAGCAGGCGAATTGTGCGTGAACCGGTCACGCGATGCCGATCCGGCGCAATGTGCGAATCGTACGCTCGTGGAGCTGGTTCACCATGTCGAGCCCCGTCCGGGCGATCTTGAGACGGCGCATCGCACCGGGCGCGAGTGTGGCATGCGCGTCGAATCGCCTGTTTCGCCCAAGATTGGTGAACCGACCACCTTTGAGTGCGGCGAGTGGATCGGTCAGCTCCGCGGGATCGATGAGCGTTCTGAGCTCACGATCGTTCTGGCTGTTGTGCTGATCGAGGCCCACGGTCGCGACGACATTCGGACGACGCGTCCGGAGATCGTGTACGATCTCGATCGAGCGCGGATCGGGAAGATACCGCGTATTGTAGTTTCCGTTCCAGACTTCGATTGCGTCGACGTGTTCGAGGATGCACGGGGCAATGCGATATTTGCACAGCACGGGATGGGCGAGCACCGTGAACCGCGCGCGATCGCGCGTCATCGCGCAAAAATCTTCCGGCGTGCGCGGCTCGATCCACTCCCGAAGACCGAGCGCGAGGAGATGCATCCCTTTGTAGCCGGCGAAACGAAACTCCAGGCCGGGGATGAATTCCACCTCCGGCGTCGAGATCGCGTCACAGTGCTGCACGAATTCCGAAAACACCTCCGGAATGAAATCCTCGGCGTGGTCAGTCATCCCGACGAACCGGATCTTCCGTTCGACGCACACGTCACGGAGCTGTTCCAACGAATCGTGGCCGTCGTGGGAGTAGTCACTGTGCATGTGGATCACCCCAGCGGCGTATCCCGGCGGGGTCAGATCAGGCTCTGCAGCCATAGTTGTGTCTCTCGCAAGAAAGGACGAGGGTCATCGGGTTGGCGGATCTCGTTCACGTCGCGATGATCATTGGTAAAGAAATCACGAAGGGCGGCGCCACGTGAGGGGGCACCGGGCGGAAGCGCCAGCGCCTCCGGCGAACGCGTCATCCGGGCGATCAAATGGTCGACGTCGCCCCACCACCAGCGGCTCCGCACGTCGGTCCGATACGATGTGACTGGTGTCGGTGATTCCCCCGCATCGGCGGCCAGCAAAAGGGTGGGGAAATCGACCCCCGCATCGATGGCGAGTTGTAACGATCCCCAAAACCGTCCATTGATCTCCATCAGATATGGAGTCCCGGTGGCTTCGTCGACTTTGTACTCGACCATCGCGACCCCCTGCCACTGAAATGCATCGAGCAACGCGCGCGAGCGCTCCAGTAACGACGCATCCAGTGGAAAACTCTCGCGATAGACGCTGACTCCCCCCGACGGTGGCTTTTCGCGAAGACGCCGATGCGAAAACGCCGCAACCAATTGGCCGTCCCAGACGAGCACGAAGATTCCGACACCAGGTCCGACCACTCGCTGCTGCAACAGCAACGGATATGCTCGAGAATCGATGCGCGTCAACACCGCGTCGAGCGCCTCCGCGTTCGCGACGTGGATCACGGAGAACTTCGCGCGCTCCTTACCGTCACCCGCAACGGAACGCGTCGGCTTTACCACCAACGGATATCGAAGCGCCGAGCGATCCAGTATCGCCGCATCGCTCGGCGACGACAGCACGTGCTGGCTTGGCGCCGCAATGCCGACACGCTGTGCCTCCGCCAACACGCGTTGCTTGTCGGATATTCCCGCGAAGACGTCCGCGTCGGCGAACGGAATGCGCGCGGCGAATGTGGTTCGCCGCGGCAATGTCGCGAGCAGTGCTGCCTCCGTCATCGGGATCAACACCTGTGCGCCGACATTGGTGACGTGCGCCCGCAGTGCATCCGCAAATGCGTCCGGATCATCGAGGGCGTCCGGGAGTGCGGTGTCCGTCGCCGCAAACCGTGATGCGCCCGCCAACGAACGTCCACTGGCGGAACAGACGTGCACCGTGTGTCCCGCACGACCGAGCGAACGGACGAGCGCCAACGCCGACCGTTGTTCGCCATCCGTCACGACGATCGTCTGCCGGGACGTGTGTGGTGAAGAAGATGAGTGGTCCATCAGTGGGTCAATAATCCCGAGGCGCGCATGACGAAACCGTGATCGGTGACGCCCGCTGGAATGTTGAGCCGAGGGAGTGCGTATCGTGTGGTGTCCGTATTGGCGATCCATCCACCGTCGATCATAAACCCGGCGTCGTAGCCAGTCTCTTCCGCCATGCGATGAACCGTCTCATTCGCCAGTCCGTATGGATAGGCGACGGCCGGGACGGCACGATCCCCAAATTGTGACAACCATTCGAGTGGGCGCACCAATTCCTCGCGCAACGATCCTGCATCGAGCCGGCTCAAGTTCGGATGCGTCCAGCTATGCGCACCCAGCGAGAGCGGTGTGTACGCCATGGCGGCACGGAGTGTGTCGTCGGTCGCCGAACGGGCATGCATGGGGATCGAAGTAATGGGGAGGGCCTGCTCGCGTGCCCACTGCGAGACGTCGTCTTCACGTCCAGCTGCGCGCTCGAGCGCGTGCGTGCGAATGGCAGGATCGATGCCGTCGGTCCCCGGTGGGGTCAACGTGTCCCACCAGAAGGTTTGTTGCCCAAGCCGGCCCGGCGCGACGAATATCGTCGCGGGGAGGCCACGCGCATAGAGCTCTTTAACGCCGGCCGTGAGCGTCCCGTGATAGGCGTCATCGAACGTAATGACGGCGCGTGGTCGTTCTCCCGTCGGGGGAAGAAACAAGGCGTCGCGCAACGACACGACGTCGTGCGTCAGACGAAGACGATCGAGCTGGCGGGCGAAGGAACGCTGTGGAAGATGCAGCGAGACATCGCCAACGCGATCTTCACCCTGAGGGACGATGTTGTGGTACGCCAGCACCAAGGTCGCGTCACGACGCGACAGGCGCGCGATGCTCGCGGCGCCGCTCCAGACGGCGCCACGTTCGATCATCGCTTTGGCGAGTGCGCGTGTGGTCACGTCCCCGCGGGGGCCCAGGGCGATGGGGCTGGCGGGGGAAGTTGCGGCATCGGGCGTCCTGCGAGCGAAGCAACGGCAACGGCACTCGCCGAAGGCGCGGTCGGCAATTTACGCAACCGCTCGAAACGGCGCTTTAAGATCGCCTGTTGTCCGAGGGTGAGTCCCAATAAGAAATACAGATACGGAAAATATTCCGCGGATAAGAAGAATCCGCACGCAGAAAATCCGATCATCGACGCGATCAGCATTTGCGAAAAAGCTTGATCGTTCGGCTTAATGAGCTCATCGGGAGGGCGCCGAACGCGGATCGGCAGCAGTGTTTTGAATGTCATGTACAAAAGTGCCGGAAAAATGACGAGGGCCAACGCTCCGCACTCTGCCCCGATTTCGATATAGGAATTGTGGGCAACAGACCATTTGATGCCTTTGCCGCGCTCCGCGTATTCAATTGCAATAGGAGAGAGTTTTCCTTCTGCTTGGGGGAAGGCACGAATACCGACGCCAAAGAGCGGGCGCATCTTGATATACAGCAACCCGCGGTTCCAGACCGCTTTTCGGCCGGTCTGTTCCTTCATGTTATAGTCTTCCTTCATGTTGAGCATCGTTCCCATCATTTTCCAATACGTCGCCGACGCAAAAACGGAGAAGACGAGGACCCCAGCCACGATGGCTCCAATGCGCAGACGTGCGGGGATGCTCCGGAATTGGAGGAGAATGTAGAGCGAGACGAGGATGAGTCCGAGGAACCCTCCGCGCGATCCACTGCGGATCACCATAATGGTGAACAGCGCCATGGCGCACAAAGCAAAGAACCGTTTTTTTGCCGAAACGCCGGGGCGCATGAAATAGATCGCGAACGGAATGCTGCAGACCATGACGAGCGCGAAGTCGTTCGCATCATAGAACACGAGATTCCCGAGTCGGCCATCGGATCCCATGTGTCCGTATTTGAAGATGTACGCCGCGAAGACGGCTCCGCCGACTAGGTGGGCAAACGCAATCCATTCGAGATCTTCTTGTTCGCGCAAGCTCGTCGCGAGCACGACCATCATCGTGACAGTCGGCATGAAGTCGAAAATCATGAAGTTGACTCCCTTGCCAGGCCACAAGCTCGTCGGAAGACTCGTGACCATCAGCCCGATGATCGCCGCGATGGCATACACAATTGGGGACTTGAGCCATTTGAGGCGGCGCGTCGGCGTGGCATCGGAGATGAACCAGACGACCAGCGCGATCTCGACGAAGATGACGATCCGCAATTTCCCGAGAATCGGGATTAAGTCCTGGACGCGCCAAATGGCGAGCCAGGTAAATGCGACGATGACCTTCAACAGGCCGTCGGCTTTGAGCCGGCGTGGTCGAGGTTGTGGCGGAAGATTGGGGGGCATCGCCGGTGTGGCGACGGGTAAAGCGCTCATGGATACGTCAGTCGTTCAAGATCGAGACCGCTGTGTTCGAGACGACGTTGTACGCCGCAGTCCATCGAACACGTTAAATTGTGGCGGGACCCTCGCCCTAAATTTGGCTGAGGGCGCGCCGCCGGCAATGGGGAGACTGTTTGCGAAATAAACTCATCGTGCTGGCGATCGCCGTGGTGGCAGCCGGCTTGCGTCTCTATGGAGCTTTGGTATTTCCGTTCGAACAGGACGAGCTCTATACCATCGACGAGGCAGGGCGCCTCTTTCATACTCGGCTCCTCCCAGGCATTCAGGCGAGACCTGTTTTCTTTATTCTCGAGCATCCGCTCGTAACTTGGTTTCCCCATACGCCATTGGTGTTGCGGGTGCTCCCCCTGATTTTCGGCATTCTGGGGGTCTTTTTAACCTGGTTACTGGCCCGGCGCTATCTGGGCGAGCGCGCCTCGATCGTCGCGGCCGTTCTGGTCGCGGTGTCACCGTGGCACCTCTATGCCTCTGGATTCGCGCGCTATTACGCGATGTTGTACGACCTTGCGGCGCTCGTATATTGGCTCCTCCCACGCGCGTACGACTCAGATCGCCCGCGCGATTACCTGTGGGCGGCTGCCGCGCTGCTGCTCGGGGCGTGGACCCACCCGAGCTTCGTTTTCCCAGTCGCAGCGGCTGCGTTGGCCGTGATGACGGTCGACTGGGAAGGGCAGACCGGGTGGCGCTGGCCATCGAGTAATGCATGGCGTTGGCTCTGGATACCCTTTGTGGGCGCCTCGGTCGTTGTCGCTGCATTGATCAAAGCCTTTACAAAAGCGCCAAGCACGGTGGCAAATGGTGGTGACCGGGGGGTTATGGCGACGCTCCGTCTGATCCCTGCCATGGTCGACTGGATGACGCTGACCGTTTTTGTGCTCGCCTTGGTTGGAGCCGTCGTGCTGCTCCAGTCGAAGATTCCTGGGCGCCGCCAGCTCGGGCTCATGTCCATCTTCGGAACCGGGGGGATGCTCGTCGCACTCTTCGTTCTTTCCTTCGTCACCGCGATCTACGCCGATTACGGGATCGCGGCGCTTCCGCTCATTCTCGTCGGGGCCGCCGGGCTTTTCCAGTGGGTCGAAGACGCGGTTATGCCGCAGCAGCAGCGCTCGGTCATGTGGGCGTTGGCGTTGCTCACGATCGCCGGGGTTTTTCCGTCAGCGGTTTCCTATCTCTCGGACGGAACTCGATTCGACTATCGCCCAGTATTCAGTCAAATTGACCGAGAAGGTGGGTTGGTAACGGTTTTGACAAAGCCGATCGTGCTACAGCGGTTTTATGCGCCGCAACTCCATGCGGTAGAGCTTCCTTCCCGGCCATCCCAGTTGGATTCCCTTCTGGAACGGGACCATGATCTCTGGGTGGTAACGTCGGTTAAACGGTACGGAATTTCTGGAGATGATTCACACGCCGTTGCCGGGTGGCTTTCGGGACATTGCCGCCCGCGAGGGAGTTATCAGCGTCCGCGACTCGACTATCGGGTCTACCGTGTCGATCTTTGGCGGTGTGGTGCTGGCACATAGCGATATGACAACTGCTGAACAACCGACATATTCACTGATCATTCCGGTCTACAACGAGGAGCAGATGCTCCCGGAGTTGTACCGGCAAATGCAAGCGTTACTCGACCGGTTGGACGCTCCAGGCGAGGTCATCCTCGTCGATGACGGAAGCCGGGATCGGAGCTACGCTCTCTTGTGCGACATTCACGCGCAGGACGCACGATTCAAGGTCGTCCATTTTTCCAGGAACTTCGGTAAGGAGATCGCGGTCAGTGCCGGCTTCGATTTATGCACCGGACAGGCAATCGTCCTGATGGATGCCGATCTCCAGGATCCACCGGAAGTGGTGCTGGAGATGGCGGCGAAATGGCGAGAAGGGTTCGATATGGTCAATGCCCGCCGCGAACGCCGCGAGCGCGAGACGTGGTTCAAAAAGGCCACGTCCAACGCGTTTCACCATGTCTTGCGTGGCATGACAGACGTGGAAGTTCCCCAAGGGGTGGGGGATTTCCGGCTGCTCGACCGTCGGGCACTCGACGCCTTCAAAGCGATGCGTGAGCGCAATCGGTACGTACGCGGGATGTTCGGATGGATTGGCTTCAAACAGGCGACTGTATCGTACGTTCGTCCGGGCCGCTTTGCTGGGGATACGAAATGGCCCGTTTCGAAGTTGATCGCGTTGGCGGTGGATGGGATCATTTCCTTTTCCAACGTTCCCCTGCGATTGGTTCTACAACTCGGCTTCTTCGTCTCGGTTGTCTCATTTTGCGCCGGCGTAGCTGCAATCGTCATCAAACTATCGGGTGCTTACGCGATCTCTGGGTGGGCCTCCCTGATGGTATTTATCTCCTTTTTGGGCGGGGTCCAGCTGACCGTGCTCGGCGTCATGGGCGAATACGTTGGTCGGATTTACGACGAGGTCAAGCAGCGTCCCTTGTATCTGGTTCGCAACCTGCACGGTTTCGGGGCGCATGATAGCGCCCCGAGCTTCCTGGCTACTCGACTGGCGAAGAGCCTGCCATTGGAATGAGCTGCGCTGCCGGACCCGATTTGGCAACCTTGCCCGTGCTCGCCTTCGGACCAGAAAGACCAGCCCGGGCAATCAACGTCAAAGCGAATATTGACAAGATTTGCTTGAAGATGACCAGTGTCGTCGCCCGCTGGAGTGAATCTTGTAACTGCGGGCGGTATTGCGGGCGAACTTGGAAGAAATCGAGAACGAAGAGGACCAGCGCTGCGGCCAATGCGATGGCAAGGAGCGCCGAGATCCAGCCAAAAATTCGGCGGGTGCGGCGATGCTCGAAAATGGCGGCCGTGGCAACTGCAACCAACACGGCGGCAATTGGTAAAATGAGCATGCTGCTAATGGCGCCCACAGAGTTGAACCGCCACTGCTCCGACGCAAACCGGAACGGCGTCAACTGGGTGGAGACGTCGATGAGCGGCAGTGCGAACAACAAGAACGCGATCAGGTATGCCGGTGCGGCAAGAGTCTTTTTTGAGTCCATGGGTTCCCTATTAAGGATGCAGCGAACATACAGTCAGACGTACACCAGCACAACTCGGTTGGAGGGCAAGACGCCGTGACGTCCATCTCTGCGGACAGTGCAAAGGCGCGCATTGCACTGTCACCTGTACTCGTTGTAACCGGTGTCGCCTTTCTCGTGTGCTTCGCCCCAGGGATTATCGACCTGGTTCGGGCATGGCTCAACATTCCCGACGCGGCGCACGGGCTGCTGATCGCCCCCGTCGCGGTCTGGCTGGCATGGCGAACAGGGGTGAAAGAGCCGCGTCAGCCGGCACCAATCGCCGGCG
>Ga0105241_10000139_pt1 | contig 51788 bp, 45 predicted proteins | sample KBSC64metaG_FD_80422 | JGI IMG/M metagenome (GOLD analysis project Ga0105241, IMG submission 80422) | Corn rhizosphere microbial communities from Kellogg Biological Station, Michigan, USA - KBS C6-4 metaG | ecosystem: Host-associated > Plants > Roots > Rhizosphere > Soil | place: Michigan, USA... | reverse complement strand
GTTGGACATAACAGTTGTCGCTGCAATTGGGCGTCGTGAAAACGAGCAGCGTTGGCTGGCCGGGGACAGGACGCACGTTGCCGGCGGGACCGCGATTCGCCCAGTGCGTGGCTTGCACCACGGGCGCCGGTTGGCCGAGCAGTCCGAAGGCGGCGGGCGCCGGGGTCAGCGGGGGCGAAACCGCGGGCGGAATCCCGCGCACCTTGATACCTACCGTGTCGAGGAAGGCGGCCATCCCAGCGAAGTCGCCCTGCCGTTGCCGCAGTTCCGCGAGCCCGTGATAGCCCATCACGACCGCCGACATCGCATATTCCTGCTGCCGTTCGCCGGTGAGTGCCGTTGCTGCGCTGAGGGTGGCACGGAGTTCCTGCTCCCACAGTGGTACGCTGTCGCGTGTACGGGCGAGGGTAGCCAGCTTGGTGTGGGCCAATAGGCGCTCTACCGCGGCACCGCGGCCGAGCGCATCGAGCTGGCGGAGATACAGAGTCGCGCTCGCCACGTGCGGTTGCGCGGCATTCAAATAGACATCAATGACTTGATACAACGTCCAGGCGTGGACAGCCACAGGCGCGGTGGCGACGGAGTGCATCAACCGAGTCAACGCCGCTTCCGCATCGGTCTCTTGCTCCGCGGCGAGATAGGCCTGGCCTAACCCCAGCAGATCGCGCGGCGCGGTGGTCGCGACCGAAAAGTGCGCGAGACAGGCGCGCACGGCCGCGACGGTGCGCCGCTGATCCGGCAAGCCTGTGCGTGGATACGTGATAGTATCGGGGCGCTGATCCCGCCAGAACTGGCGCTCGGTCCAGACGCGCGCCGCGGCGCATTGGCTGGGAAGTGTGTACCGCGCGAAGCTGTGGTGCACGGATGGTTCGGTCGTGATCAGCGCCGACTCAGCCGCGTGCGACACCGCGACGTGCGGCGCGGGTTGCGTGCCCACAGGCTGCGGCGCCACGAGCCCACGAATGCATACGGCACCGATCGTGGCAATGCTCCATACCGCGCGAGCGATCAACAGAGCCCTTTGCGGTGTCCACCGCGTCCGCTCATACGCCATCAGCGAGCCCGGTGAAGCTGAAGTCCTTTACCCGCACGGCGGGCGCGACATACGCGCGGCCCGGCGCAAAGACCCGCTGCGGCACCCCGATCGCCTCCACCTTGTTGAGGATAAACAACGGCGACTCGGCGAAACGAAAGTTCTTGAGCGGGCGACTGATCTTTCCGTCCTCGATCAACCAGAGCCCATCGCGCGTGTAGCCACTACAGAGCAGACTGTTCATGTCGAGGAGTCGCACGTCGTGGAATCGTGTGACGAGGATGCCACGCGCTGTCGTCGCGATCAACTCCTCGAGCGTCGCCGTCGGGACACCGTCCGCGGGCGCGAGCCGAAAGGCGCGGGGATTCGGTAACGCCGTCTCGCGATGGAGCGTGCGGAGCGCATACCGTCGATCATACGCCAACGCGCGCAGCACGCCGCGATCGATCCACGTCACGGGCTGGTATGGCGTCCCATTACTCGTGTCGTAGGGGAGAAAGCCGCCGTCGGGATCCATCGGGTCGGAACGTAACGTCAACCGGCGGTCGAGCACCCGCTCGCCGATTTTGGATCGACCTGACTCTCGTCCACCAAAAGGCCCTTCTGGGAGTTCTGCTGTTTCGCGCTCGAGCCAGTTCATCACCGGCGCGAAGAGATCGGCGGTCGCTTGCGGCTCGAGAATCACCGTATAGCGCCCGGGTTCGATGGCCGATGGAGGAGTCGGCGTGTACATGCGCTGACATTTCTCGAGGGCGCGAGCGGCGATGGCGTGGGGGTCGATCTTGCCCAAGGCGTAGTGATTCACGCCCGCCCAACCGGACGCGATCCCCTTGGGATCCCGCACGGTGACCGAACAGAGGACTTCGGTCGTGGGATAATATTGGACCAGGCCATCGGTCGCGAGCGTGGCATTCCCACTGGCGATGAGGTGCAACGCGCCGAACGCGAGCAGGCCGGCGTCGTCGGCCTCTGCCAGCATCGCCTGCGCCAGTTGGGTGCGAGTCTCCGCCGACACCCGATATGTGGCTTCATCCCACAACGTCGGCTGGAGCGTCGGCGCGGAACTGAGCGCATCCGCATCGTGCGCCTGCTCGTGCTCCGCATCGTGCAGCTGTTCGTACGCTTCGCGCCGGAGGAGGAGTGCCTGTTCGGCGTCGCGGACGGCCTGCTGCAATCCCTCCGCATCGAGTCGCGTTGTGCCGGCGGCGCCCCACGCACCACGAATCGTGCGCGAGATCGCGACGGACGTGGTCCGCGTTTCCGAGGCCATGTGCACGCGACTCCGCGCCCACTGCGTCCCGCCCCTCCATGCGCTCGTGATCATCACATATGTTTCACCACCCCCGCGAGTCAGACCAACGATCTGCTCGAAGAGCGCAGTGCACTCCGCCCGCGACAAGAACTCCGACGGAACGAGTAGCGACCGTGGAACGCAAGCGTTGCGTGGCCACACCGCTGTCGACTTGGCAGTCGACAGCGTGACGTTCGACAGGGAAGACATCACGTCGTCAGGCTTGGCGCGTGAGGTCCGTCACGGCGACCCCCGTGATCAGCACCGGGACCGCCGTAATGCTGTGGAACGTCCCGCGATAGCTGTCGCGGACACGCCAGTGTCCGAACGTCTGGGCATTCGTCGCCCCCCCCAGCGCGACAAGCCCTTTCCAGAAGTTCGGACTGCGATACACGACCTGCGCGCCCGAGATCGTGCCGACGAGTTTCCCGTTGACGATCTCGTAGACGATCTCACCGCTCCCCGTCCCATTCAAGAGCTGCTGGTCCACAAACCAGTCGCCGCCGACAATCGCCAGGCCGCGTTTGGTATTCTTCACCAGATCCGCAAAGCTCAGCGCATGCGGTCCTGGACGCATGACGAGGTTCGGGCTGTGCTGCCGCATGAAGTCCGTCGCCTCATACATCCCCGCACACCCATTCGAGACGACCGATGTGCCATGCTGCTGATAGTAGGGCGCCAACCAGCTCGCCGCTTCGCGCGTGGTTTGGTAATCGGTCAAGATTCCGTCGGTGATCAATGTTGTCTCGCGTGGCACGACCCCTTCATCATCCCACTGCACCGTCGCCGCGCAACCCGGCATCGAGCGATTCGCCGTGACGGTCAATTGCGGCGAGCCCACCTTATACGTGCCAAGCATCGCCAGCGGGTCGTCGAGATAGCTCGTCCCAACGCCGTTGGCTTCGTAGCCCATGGCCCGATCCAACTCCGTGGCGACCCCGATCGACGTCCCCAAAATATTCGCGATCGCCTTGGCGTCGAACACAATATCGTAGCGTCCCACCTCGACCGGCTTCGGCCGGCGCGATCCGAGGGCGTCCTCGATTAATTGCGGCGCGGCGTCGCGCACGGCCACGCCGGCCTGCTGCACATATTCCCACCCCGCACCTGCGACGGAGAACACATCCGCCGATCGGTGCCCACTCAAACCGCTGCGCCAATCCCGCGGCACGGTCACACTCAGCGATCCTCCCGTGTGGTAGAGCGTTTGCGTCGTATAGGAGCCGTCACTCGAGGCAAAAATGCGGTGCTGCTTACTCAGCGTGAGGAGCGTCCCGACACCGACGCCATCGTGCAGCCGTTCGATGTCGTCATTCAAGGCTCCGATCACGTCCGCTTTTTCTTCGAGTGAGACCGTAAAGGGATCGATCGCGACCGGCATGGTCCACGTGCCCGTGACCACAGGCGTGGACGCAAGCTCCGCCACCCGTGGTTTCCCGCGGGCAGCCAGCGCAGCCTGAGTCGCCGCGTCCCGGCCCGCGGCCGCCGCGATGTCGGCGGTCACGACGCCATCGATCCCCACGAAGCCCCAGTAGCCCTTAACCAGCGCGCGGACGCTAAACCCCAGCGTCGTGTCCCACCAAGGCGCCGGATAGTCCAACCCGACGAAATACTGCCACTCTTCGCGGCGTGTAGAGAGCACATGCACATCGGCGTAGGTCGCGCCGGCGGCGTTCGCCGCGTGCAACGCCGCGCTCAGCAGTTCCGGGATTTCTGCACGCCTCAGCGGAGACCGATCGATCTCGCCCACCGAAGCCGCATCCGCAAACTGATAGGGGAGGGCGGTTGCGGCGAGGGCGATAGATCCCGTCTTCAGCAACGTGCGACGTGTAACGTTGGCGGCTCTCTGTCGCATGCGGAAGTCATGACGAGACGTCATGAAGATATGTGGCGTGCCGAGCAGTGCGATGTGTTACACCGCATGTGTTAGACTGCATCGGCGAGACTACTGAAATTGAAGTCACGCACCATCATCGGTGGCACGATCATCGGCCGGCGTGGCCAGTCGAGCGTGAACTGATTTGGTTCGTCCTGTCCGGGTGGCGCATACCCGAACGGCGCGCGCGCAGTCGGCCCTAACGCCACGAGCTTATTGAGGAAGAAGAACGGCGAGTCGAGAATCCGGAAATTCTTCACCGGCCGATCGATCTTCCCATCCTTGACGAGGAAACAGCCATCGCGGGTGACGCCGGTCATGAGCCCACTCCGCAGATCGATGAGCTCGACACCGGACAAGCGATTGACGTAGATCCCTTCGCGGCAATTCGCGATCATCGCGTCGATCGAGCTCGAGCCACCATCGACGCGGATCGAGTCTGGATCTTCCGCATACATCTTCCCTCTACCGAGCGCATACTCCACGCTGTAGGCCAGATTCGTCAACACCCCGCGCTCCACCCAGGTCATCTGTGGATTCGCCGAGCCCACGAGGAAGTAGTTCGGATAGCCGCCATCGGGATCCGCCGGATCGGAGCGCATCGTGATCCGCGGATCGAAGACGCGCTGTCGCAACTTGTTGCCCCCGCCATCGGACTTGGAGAATCCCGTTCCTCCGCTGTCCGTCAAGAAGGCATCGAGATGCTGCGCGAAGGAGCACAGCAGTTGCGCGACCGCGGCGGGCCCTAAGATCGCCGTCCGCCGCCCTGGCTCGACCGCCTGTGGATTCCGGCCACGGAGCGCAAACTCGGCCGCACGGTGTGCGACATCGACCACGTCAACCGTTGACCAATCACGCGCAGCTTGGCCCGCCCATCCGGAGCTCGCCCCCTGCGATCCTCCTGTGCTGTTGCTGCCGCTGCGGGCCGTGACCGTGACTTCGCTATCGGTCTCCTCGCAGTACGCATGAATCCCCGCCTTGGTCAACACCGCCTGGGCGCGCGCCATGATCCCCACGAATCCGGCGGCGGTCAATCCGTGCCGCGACACCTCGTCGACGATGGCCGGAACAACCGTCGCTCGACTCGTCGTCATCGCGCGCACGGTCGCGTCGTGCCACAGCGCAACCGGCAGATAGTGGTCCTGTTGCATCGGTTCCGCCAACAACGTTTCGCCACCCATCTGCGCCCGCGCCATGGCTTCGCATCGCGCGACGATGGCACGCAACGATGTATCATCCAACTGATTGGTCCGCGTCCACACGCCGCCACGCGTGCCGTACAGGGTGGTAATAGAAATCTCCAACTCGTCACCATCGTCCGTGATGAGGATGCGGCCATTGGCGAATCGTGTCACGACGCGGGCCGTGTGCGTCACGAACACGGTCGCCGTGTCGGCCGACGTCATCCGGATGATCCGTGCATTGAGTGCGTTGACTTGCTCTTGCGTGAGCACGGGACGAGCAGCGACAGAGCGCCCGATCGAAATCGGATTCGACCTCCGACTCGTCTCTTGAGGAATCCGCACGTGCACTATCGCCCCATCGTGATCAGGTCGACATCTTTGAACGCGGCGGCCGGCGCTGTCGCCGATTGCCGGACGGTCATCCAGGGCTGCCCCTTCATGCTCCAACCGTCGCTCGTCTGCACGGTGCTCGCATCACCCAGCGTGGCGAGCGACTTCCAGAGGGCCCGTGTCGAAAACTGCAGCACCGCATCGGGGACACGGCGGACAATCTGCCCACGCTCGATCTCGAACAGCGACGCACGCACCAGGGCCCCGGAGCCACAGCGTGGGTCCATCGTCAGATGCCCCCAATCAGCCTGGTGTACGAGCACCCCACGCCCGATCTCCTGACACAAGGCATCCACGCTCGCGGTTTGCGCACCCGGCGCAATGGTGAGATGTGGCGTGCGAATCAGCACCGCATTGGCCGCCGTTGCGGCCACCGCGCATCCGCGCGAGGTCATTGGAAGCCGTTGCCGCTCATACCATGGCCGGAGGACGGGCGCGGTCGCGCGTGACGTGTGATAATCGACCACCGTGCCTCTGGTGATGATTGGGTAGGGACGCACTTCTACGCCTTCATCATCCCACTTGACCGCGGCGACGGCCGGCACCGCGCGGCCAGCCATGACATTGAGCATGGGAGAGAACAGCGATTGTCCAAGGATCTCCTCGGGCGGCGCGAGAAAGCTCGTTCCCGCCGCGTCGGCTTCGTCGCCCAAGACACGGTCCAACTCGAGCGCCTGCCCGAGTGTCGTAGACGCGAGACTCCCGGTCGAGAATCCGTCGAAGACGACCGAGTAGCGGCCGACGTCCAGGGGCCGTTGCGCAAGTCCGGCCCAGCGCATGACCTCCTCGCTGGCGGACTTCATGTGATCTTGCAACTGCGGAAGCAGCACGGTCTCGTATCCACCGCTCCCCGACACCATCGGGAGCCGGAGTGAAACTGTCCCCATCCCTCGCTCTGCCGTCACGCCGACGTATGGTACCGTCCGGTACGTCGTCTGGGTCACGAGGGTTCCGTCCGTCGAGGCGATCGCTCGGGTCTCGCGCGTCCAGTTGAACTGTCCGTTCGCCTGCACACCAATCGTCCGCATCCCGGCTTGCTCACAGGCCCAGAGCAGCGCCACTTGATCCTCGATCGGGATCCCGAACGGATCAATGGTGATCGGCGTGGTCCACTCGCCAGTGGCGGCTGGCGCTGGTGTCCAGTCGATCTGTGCCGGCATCTTCAACGCCCGCGCATTCCCCTTGGCTGTCGCCACCGCGCCTCGTGCCGATTCCGCCACAGCGGTCGCGTCCGGTGCCGTCCCATGCGCGAACGCCCAGACGCCATCGGCCAACACGCGCACGCCGTACGTGAACGTCACGATCAGGTCGACATCCGGCACCAACGGATTCCCATAGCGTTGTCGTACGTTCAGCTGATGCAACTCGGCGACGCGCACATCCGCATAACTCGCCCCTGCACTTCGAGCAGCATCCAGCGCCGCCGCGGCGAGTTGTCGGAGCAACGCCGCGTCCATCACGGCAGGGAGTAAGGCATTTGCCGATGACGAGGCGTCGAGACAACCAACCCGGCGGCGCCATGTCGTACCAAAAGCGACCGCGGAACTCGTGGGGATCGCTACGCGCGCGGCGGCAAGGGTGGCCGCCGCACCGAGAAACTTCCGTCTGGTCAGCCGCGTCATGGCGTCGCTGAATATCCTGCGCGGATCGTCGTGCGCGCGGCGGCTTCTTTGGTGAGGAAGGTGATGAGCGACGCAATCTGATGTTCGCGCGCTGTGGTGATCTCTTCGATGTAGACACGACGGATGATCCCACGCCCATCGATGATGTAGACATTCGGCTTCCCCGCCAGCGGATAGTTCGCGAAGTTCGGCCCGCTATTCTCCGGGGTCACACCACCATCTTCATTTTCGGCCTTTGCCGCTTTCCAGAGCGCGATCGGAAAGTTGATGTTGAGTTTGCCGGTGTAAAACTGCGTCAGATTGGCCGCCTCGGTGTCTGGCTCAATGAGTCGATTCCCCCACGTCCCCTCGGTGGCCGTTGCGTACACCACCTGAATGTCCGGAAACTGCACCTGCAGATTCCGCAGCGCGGGGAGCGAGGCGATACACTGCGGGCAGTTGTAATGCCCCAGCTCGAGCACATGGATTTTCCCGTCCGACAGCGACATGGTATCAGCACCAGAGATCTGGCCAGCCTTGGGGTAGTTCACCCACGCATTGCTGACGATGTCTTGCGCCTTCGTCCCCACGCGCGTGGCGACTGTGATCATCTGAGTGGCAGATGCACGGAATCCACCAGCGCGCGCGTTGAACGCCGGGTTCTTGGCCAGCAATTCCGGTGACGCGGTCGTCGCGGCGAGCAGCGCGGCGTTGAGCGTGGCAATGGCCGTCGGCGCGTTGGGTCGTCCGCCAAGCGCGTCGACCAGCTCCGCGTAGAAGGGCGGCCCCGCGGAGTTGGAGAACATCGCACTCCGGTCGTAAAATTCCATCCTGGCCAACGCGGCAATGGCACGTGTGCCGTGACGGATCACATCATCGGTGCGGCCAAGGGCGTAGGCAACGTCTGCCAACTGGCGGTGCGCCAAGAACTGGTAGAATCCTACAGTGGGACCGGTGCCCATGGCGTCGAGCGCGGTCATGTACTGCTCGGCGACAGGGAGCCGCTCGGGGGAAGCGGCCTCGGTAAAGGCGAGCACCGCGGCGTGATACGTGTAGGCTTTATCGTTCACCGACAGTCCAGGCGTTGCAAGCCGCGCAGCGATGGATTGACGCGCAAGGGGATCGTGCTTTGCATTGGCCGTGACACTGCTGTATGGATCAAGCTGGATACCGCGAGGTGTTGTGCGAGTGAGCCGGGTCGCCCACTCGCGCGCACTTTCGAGCACAGCCAGCCGCACCGAATCCTCAGGCGCACGTAACCGGGTGGCCGATGAGGCTGACGCGATACGAGCCCCTTGGACCGCGACATGGTACTCCGCTTCAGCAGCCGACACAGGGATCTCGGCCGACGTTGCATTCCCCCCAGCGATGTGCACCTCGGGGACCGTAATTTGTGCCCGCAGTGGCACCGAGATGCTTAGCGCACCTGTAAGCGCGATGATCGCGAGACGAGACATCGCTGCGTCGTGGTGACAGGAAGGCGACGGCGCACGCTTCCCGCTCATTGCAGCCGCAGCCGGAACCCTAGCTGGGTTTGCCGTCCCGGGGTCGCGTACTGCCCACCGGCATCGGTGGGATAATAATCGGTGAGGTTATGCACCTGCAGCAGCATCTCAGCCCACCCGGCAAGTCGTTGCGATGCATTCAGGTCCGTCATCGCATATCCGCGATTGAAGGTAGGAATCACTAACGATCCATCATCATTCATTCGCCATCTGTTGCCGTCCAGACGGATAAAAGAGTCGAGATGTCTGTAAAACAGCTCATTGCCACGGGTTGTTAACGCCCCGATCCCCGTCAGGTTGAGCGCCACCGAGCCTCGTGCATGCGTATACGTCACGCCCGCCGCCCAGGTGTGTTCTGGCAAGAAGGCGAACGTCGCGCCTTTCTGATACTGCGGATATCGGTCCGCCGTATATTGGCTGCGGTATTTCGGATTGACCCCAATGGTCCGGCTCTTCGTCCAGCTGTACGTGCCCGTCGTCGTGAACGGACCGAGGTTCACGCTCCCCTGCAGCTCCCACCCTTGGTTCCGAATGGTTGCGAGGTTCCGAAATTGAAGCTGCTCCACATAGTCGTAGACATACGTCCCCTGACTCCAGGAATAGTATGGATCGAGCGAGCGCACACTGTCGACGACCGCGGCGTCCAGCAGCTGATCGACGGTCTGATTATAGCGAGTGATGGTGATCGATCCTCGATTGCCGAGGTACAGGTCCAAGCCCCCTTCGCCCCCTTTCTGGATCTCTGGCGTCAACTCGGGATTCGCGATGATCTTCTCAAAGTTTCCAAATTCCGGGATAAAGAACCCCAGGCCATAGTCTGTTGCGCTCACACCGACTTTATAGCTCGGATTCGGAGGACGGGTCGACCGCCCATAACTGCCGCGCAACTTGGCGGTCACCGCGCCCACCGTCTGCGTGTACGCCACCCCATAGCGCGGCGTGTAGTTGGGATTCACTGCCGCGCCGAAGCCGGGATTCCACTCGGCACGCAGTCCGTACGTGAAGAAGAGTCTGTCTTGCACCCCCAACTGGGTTTGCAGAAAGGCCCCAGCGTTGTGACTCGGCCGGCGGGTCGCGTAGACATTCTGCGTAAATGTCCCCGTGAGCGCTTGGGGATACACGGTAAAACTCTCGGTGAGACTCTCCCAGCTATCGGCGCCACCAGTCACCGTGGCACTCGCCAAACTGGTCAGAGGGACACGCACGGTGGTCGTCCCATGGAGGGAGCTTCTCACCTCCTGCCCATCGTTGAGAGAGAGCGTTGTATCGTGGGGGTTCGCATACATTCGCCCCGTCACGAAATCTCCGTATTTGCCCTCATCCTGTCCCAGACCGACCGTATACGACCACCAGGTCGTGGGACCGTGGCTCACGTCGAGTCCCGCGGTCCTTCCGCGCCGCGTCGTCACTCTAGGGGCACCACCACCAGAATGAACGGTCGAGAACATGCTCCCCTCATCGAACTGGGATGCATATAATGTCCCACCATCACCGCCGCTCCGATTTCGCGTGCTCATCGTCCGGAGCGAGAGATCCGCGGTCACGAGGCCAAGCTTGGTCGGCAACGTCAGCCGTGCACCGCCAAAGCCACCGAACACCGTCGTCTGCCGGCTGGCCGCCCACGGACCGCTATAATCCCACGAGCCGCCTGCGTTATACGACCAGCGCCCTTCCACTCCATTGACACTCGTGGAGTAATTACTATGCGTCGCGAGTGCGCTGTTGAAGTTGTTTTGCGTCCACCCGTTCAAACCATTGAGCGTGAGCTGGGGCCGGACACTGTTGCCGCGCTTGGTGAAGATCTGCATCACCCCGTTCAAGGCATTACTCCCGTAGATCGTCGACGCCTGTGGACCGGTCACGATCTCGATCCGTTCGATGCTCTTCGGATCGATCTGTGAGAGAAACGCGGGATCGGACAGCTCCACCCCATCCAGATATGTCTTAATGGGATTCGTGTTATTTTGCGTCCCCACGCTCCTATTGCTGAGTGCCGTCGCACCACGAGAAAACATGGTCACCTGATCGATGGGTGACGCGGTGCTGGTTACCTGCGCAAAGAGACCAGGCACATCACCGCGAAACAGTTGATCGATATGGGTGATCCCCCGTTCTTCGATTTGCTTCGCGGTAATGATGGTGATGGCATTCGGGACCGCCTTGAGTTCTGTCGGTACGACGGTCCCAGTCACGACCACTTGCTCCAGCGTATTCACGCTCGGACTCAGCGACACATTCGCCATCACGACCTCGCCATCCACCACGACCACTCGTTGCGCTGCTTTTACAAATCCCAACATCTTGACCCGCACGATGTGCGCGCCCGACGCGACACCGCTCATGCGGAACATCCCGTTTTCCCCGGAGATCACACCCTTCGACAAATCATCAATCGTCACCGCCGCTCCGCGAATCGGTTGATGTGTCGTGGCGTTGAGCACTGTTCCTGTGATGATTCCGCTCGCGGAGACCGCCGGTGCGGAGACATCCGACAGCACGACGGTGCCTGCCTGAATCGAGGCTTGGAGCCCTGTTCCTCGTAGCACCATCGCAAACGCCTCAGCGACCGGCATCCGGCGCGCATGTAACGCCACGTGCCGTTTTTGCGGCACCTCTTCTCCACGCACCACCAAGTTGAGCCCCGCCTGGTGCGCAATCACACGGAGCACCTGCTCCAAGTCCTCGCTCTCCAGATCGACCGTGATCACCGCGGATTCGGCACTTCGCCCGGCAGTCTCCATCGCAACCGACTGCGCGACGAGCACCGGTGTTATGCCACCACTCCATACCATGACTGCACATAACCACCACAGCCGACGTCGATCAGCGCCCATAGTGTTTCTCCGGTTGAGGGAATTGGTCACGCCTCCGCGACGGGGCCGGACCGTGGACAGCGCCCCGTCCTGGATACAGGACGTAGGTCGTTCCATCGCGCTGGCAATGCGCTTCCATCGCCGCGCCAAGCACGTCGAGCATTTGTGCGAGTGGGAGCCGCTGAATGTCGAGCTCCATGATCACGGTCTTCCCCGCCAACACGGAGTCGGTCACCCGGATGTCCGCCGCATACGCTCGGCTCAACTCCGCCACGACACGCTCGAGCGGCACTCGGCTGAACACCAACGTGCCACTCGTCCACGCCGTGTACGCACGGATCGCGGCGTCAGACGTTACCGCAATGGTGGAATCCGAGACGCGCGCCACCATTCGGGCAGAGACGATCGCGTCGCGACTATGCACAGCTCCGCTGTGCGAAGCCCGATGCACCGCGACACGCCCCTCTTCGACGGCGACCTGACTGCTTGATTCCTCAGGATATTGCTGAACGGTGAACCGCGTCCCCAAGACACGAAGCTCAGCACTTCTCGTGCGCACAACGACAGGTCTCGCGACATGTGGGACGACGGAAAAATACGCTTCACCAATGACCGTTATCTCCGACAAAGACACGCGCGCCGACGTCGCGGGGCCGAGGGTCATGGTGACCCCCTCGGCGAGTTGCACCTGCGCCCGTTGGCCAGCGGCCGTCGCAAACTGTCGCACGACGGTTCTGGATTCAGACGGATGGTGTGACCACAAGGTGATGCCGACGCCGAACAGCACCACGATGACACTCAGCACGCCGACGCTCCACATCGGCCGAGGACTCCAGCGGCGAGAGTTCGGATGTATTCGCATCCGCGTCAGCACCGCATCACCACCGTAATTGCGCCCCCGCAGGGTCTGTCGTACCGAACCCCAGCCAAACCCGCGTGGCAACATTAGGGGACCTCTTACCGAACGCACTTTCTGGGCGGTTGGTTCGTCTACCGCGCGAGCAGAATGGGCTTGCCAATTTGGCATAGACTGGCGTTCGAGATTCGCACCAGCGACGACCTCCAAGCCAAGTTTTTCTAAGACTTCGCGACACATGGGTGTTGCGTCGAATATCTCGGCACCCATAGTCCGATATATCTGGCGTGCGCCATCAACATAGGACGTGCCAGCCCGACTCGCCCCTGCCCAAGCTTGGACTCGCGCCGCCTCGACGTCGCTACACTCGCCCGCTAGATAGCGTTCAAGGAGTTCCGCCTCGGGAGGCGGCTGGCGAAAAGCAAGAACCGTATCATCGCGCATACACCTTTTAGGCACGGCTGCGCGAAAAATGGCTACTCTGCGTCGCGGAGATCCTCAAGGAGGGCACGCGTCATCTGCGTCGCGACCGTCAAGTGTTTCTTCACCATGGCGAGCGAGATCCCCGTGACAGACGTTATTTCCGTACGACTTAACCCATCCTGCCAGCGGAGAAGGGCCACTTCTCGCGCCCGCGGCGGTAACGTGGCGAAGGCAGCTCTAAGACGGGTGTCGAGCTCACGAAGCTCGACGGCGGAGTCCGGCATCACTGCTCCACTTCCCATGGCCGGGACATCCCCGTCGGCGTGCACAGCCGTAATCCGAGTGGCTTCGGCGTTCCGGTCCCTCCGCGCGTTCAGAGCCCGGTGGCGAACCGCCGTATACAAATACGTGCGGAAACTCCCTCGCACCGTAAGCACGTGCCGCTGCTTCCACACCCAGATGAAGACGTCCTGGACGAGATCTTGGGCGTCGTCCGTCGAGGCGCTGAAGCGCCGTGCATAGAGGACAAGTGGCTGGGCTAGGAGGGCCATCAACTCGTCGAACGCTGAGACGTCATCCGCCCGGATGCGGAGCAGAAGGTCGGCATGTCGCTCGGTGGCTAACTCACCTTTGGAATCGTCAGGAGCCCTTGGATCGAGGCACCACAGCACCTCGGCGAGATACGCCGCATCGGTCGACATGCCGAGAATGTTGCAGGAAAACCAGCAACGCGCAAGCCAATTTCTCTTTTGTGTCTCCCGCTGATGCTCTGTTGTGATACGCCGATCCTTTCAGTCCTCAACGGCGATTTTACTACGAACGAACTTGCTCGCAATCGTCTGCGAGCACAGCGAGCACCGTGAACACGAACAATGCCCAAATACAGCACACTCCAAAATGGGAAATCAGTGACGCATTGCTCACAGTCGTGCACTATCGGTCATAAATATCGTTACTCGTTAATTAAGCTCTCATGACCTTGCACGTGCGACTAATCGGTCGAGTGTCCTAATTCGGCACATATCTGTCTACATAGATGCGCTGTACTGTTGCCACTGTGTCCTATGGCCGGTGCGAAAACTCCGCAGTCGATCTTCCCATAGCGATGGGAGAGCCTGTGGAATGTTTGTTACACACTACTCGATTAATCGAGTAGCCGGTCTTGCGCTTTTCAGAAAAGACTGTTCTTTTTGGCAAAGAGCCGATTTTGTAGTCATTTACGGCTCTATAGTCGAGGTGTGATCTATGGAAGATGGAGAGGGAGCCGCGGAACGCCTAGCGCGCTTCTTAGGCCCCGGTGTTATGGCCGCGTTCGAGGATACGGACGTTACGGAAGTGTACCTGAATCCCCAGGATTCGCGCGTACGCTTCGATACTCGGTCGCGAGGAAAGGTGGAGAGTGATTTGCAACTCCCGCCCCAACGCGTCGAGATGTTCCTCAACGCCATTGCCTCCCATCACGATTTCCGTCTTGATGGGGACCATCCTCGACTGCAAGCAGAACTCCCGCAACGGTATTTTCGCGGCGCCCGGTTACAGGCCTTTCTTCCACCGATTACTGTCGGCCCTTGCTTCAATGTGCGGAAACCACCCGCGGTTGTCTATTCGCTCGATGAGTATGTCGAATGCGGCACTCTCTTGCCTGCGTGGCGACGAGCACTGCGAGATGCGGTCGCTGCTCACGAGAATATTTTGGTCGTTGGTGGGACCAACACGGGTAAGACGACACTCGCGAACGCGCTGATTCGAGAGATCGCCGACGTGTGTCCAGGTGAACGCGTCGTCATTCTGGAGGATACTGTCGAACTCCAGTGCAGCGCTTCCGATCACCTGGCGCTTCGTACCGGGGCTGGCCTGTCATTGGTCGATCTGGTCAAAAGCACGCTCAGAACAAACCCGAACCGAATTATTGTCGGCGAAGTCAGAGATGCTTCGGCTCTGGATCTGCTTGATGCGTGGGCCACTGGACACTCCGGTGGGGTGGCAACGCTTCACGCATCGACGCCAGCGGGAGCGCTGGCACGTCTCGATCGGCTCGCACAGCGGGCCAACGTTCCCTCTCAGCGCGCTTTGATCGCTGAAGCCATTCACCTCGTCGTCATTCTGGAAGGCGGAAATGCGAGCCGCCGAATCTCCGACGTGGTGCGCGTTACCGGCCTCACTTCTGATGGCCGGTACATCATCACCCATTGCACGGAGTCTGGAGCATGGATCCCTGCCGCCACCTTGCACGTCACACCGCTGCCCGAATCGTCCAACCTCGTAGTACCGTTTTTGTCGTAGCGCTGCTCACACTCATAGCGCGGCCGGCCTGGGCTACAACTGGCGGAGCTTCCATGCCCTGGGATACGCCGCTGCAGAATCTGCTGAGTAACTTCACCGGTCCTACAGCCCGCGCGCTCGTCGTGCTTGCCATCGTGGGTGCAGGACTCATGTGGGCATTTACCAGAAACGAAGAAGGGGTCAGAAAACTCGGCCAGATCGCCTTTGGCGGAGCGATCGCCCTCGGTGCTGTGACACTCGTTGCCAACCTTGGCTTCGCAGGTGCCGGTCTGTGATGCGTGAGGGGACTGCTGGCGTACGCACAAACGCGTCGATCCAGCAGGAACTGCTCGCTACAGCACACCCGGTGCACCCATCGCTGGTGCGTCCTGTGCTGTATCTCGGTGTCGAGCGGACGGTGATCGCGCTCGAGGGAACGCTCTGCTTGGCACTGCTCTTTGGTGTAGGCGTGCATCTCTTGACATTAGGGCTCGTCGCGCTCGTGCTTCTGGTCATTCACCCAACGCTGGTGTGGGTAACCGGCAAAGATGCACAAGCCACCGAGGTTTATGTTCGCAGCCGTGCCTACGCAGACTACTACGCTCCCCACGCGAGCATTCATGCCCCCGCACGAACGCCGCGTCCTTCTGTTCCGAAATCGCGATAGCGCTGAGGCTCACAGATGGAGTTGATCTCAATACTCGCGAGTGGAGTCGCTGGAGCTGGGTTGAGTGCGTTCATCCGGCGGAACCGTGAAGACAGCCCTGATCCCAAGGGGCTCGCTGACGAATTGCAGTGGGGGTTCCTGGTGGATGATGGGGTGGTCTTGCAGAAAGATGGTGCGCTCCTCGCTGGCTATCGGTATCGAGGACCCGACCTCGGGAGTGCGACGGGCGCCGAATTGGATGCCTTGGCGACGCAGTTGAATGACGCACTCCTGCCATACACCGATGGATGGATGTTTCACGTCGACGCCATTCGATTGCCAGCGCCGCCGTATCCTGCAGGCGACTTCCCGAACATCGTGACAGCATGGATCGACGCGGAGCGCCGTGCAGCGGCTCAATGCTCTCGGCCGCAATACGTCACCGAATATACACTGTCTGTCACCTATCTTCCGCCGCGTGAGTTGTACTCGCGTGCAGCTCAGCTGTTCGTGCAAGGCACTCCGCGAGGCATTGATTGGCAGTCGATTCTCGAGGGATACCGCCGTGCGCTGGCGATGCTCGAGCAACGGCTTGAACGTCTGCATGTCGAGCGCTTGAACTCTGATGCACTCGTGTCACATCTACATCGATGTCTTACAAGCCTCTCACACTCTGTCATGGCACCACCGCATGGTGCGTATCTCGCCTCGGTACTGGCAAGTCAAGAGGTACTTGGAGGATTTACACCGCGTGTGGGAGATCGTCATCTACGGATCGTCGCGCTAACGGCATATCCACCAAGTGCTGGAGCCGGTGTGCTCGACTTCCTTAATACGCTGCCGTGTAGCTATCGCTGGTCGAGCCGATTTATACCACTCGGTCATCAAGCAGCGGAACGCCTCATTAAACGTCATCAACGCAATTGGTTCATGGGGCGCCGTGGTGTTGGGTCGATCTTACGGGATATCGCGAGTAAAGACAGCGTCCGTACCGAGCGAAGAGCAGCGCAGGATGAACAGTTCTTTCACGATGTAGACAAGACGCGAATGGCGATCGATGCCGCGGACGCGATTGGGGAGAATAGTTCTGGTACCGTGCGATTTGGTTTCGCAACGCAGGCTGTGGTACTGGCGGATGTCGATGAAGCTCGGGTTGAGACCGATGCCCGCATGGTCGTCACCGTGCTACAAGATCACGGATTCACGGCTCGGGTCGACACCGTCAATGCGGTCGACGCGTTTTTCGGAACGCTCCCAGGACATGGGACTCCCAACTTGCGGCGTCCACTCCTGAACACCCGGAATGTGGCCGCCTTATGGCCGGTGACCGCAGTTTGGCCTGGGCTTGCACATAACCCGAGCCAATACTTTCCCCCCGCGAGTCCGCCGCTCATGCACGTCGCGACCGACGGCAGCACGCCGTTTCGATTCAACCTGCATGTGAACGACGTGGGACACACACTTGTTGTTGGGGCAACTGGGGCAGGAAAGAGCACATTCGTTGGATTGACGATCGCGCAATGGCAGCGATACGATCGATCAAAGACATTCGTGTTTGACGTGGGGCATTCACACTGGCTACTCGCGAAGGCGGTAGGGGCCCAACACTATGACGTCGGCGCCGATGCAACCGATGCAGTGGCGTTTCAGCCGCTTGCGGATATCGATCGACCGGAAGAGCGAGCATGGGCCGCGACATGGCTCGATGAGCTACTTGATCTTCAAGGCATCGTCGTAACACCGCAACGCCGCGTGCGGATCGAGCGTGCATTGCTCCTCGTAGCGGAACAGCCTCGTGAGTACCGTACGTTGGCAGAATTCATGGTGCAATTGCAAGACCGGGAGCTCGTCGACGCATTACGCCCCTATACAATTGGTGGGGCATACGGCCGGCTTTTGGACGCCAATCAGGATGGCGTTGGTACTTCTCGCTACCAAGTCTTCGAGCTCAAGACGCTGCTCGATATGGATGATAAGGTGTTGGTGCCAGTGCTGCTCTATCTCTTTCGCCGTGTGGAACGCCAACTGGATGGCTCACCCACGCTGATCGTGATCGAAGAGTTATGGGCACCGCTTATGCGGACGAAGTTCGCGGAGCGTATCCGTCAATGGCTCCTGACGCTTCGTAAGCAAAACGTCGCGGTCATGCTAGTCGCCCATTCGTTGGCACAGCTTGCAGCGGTCCCATCGAAGCAATTGATGATCGAGAGCTGCCCAACGCGAGTTCTTCTTCCGAACGCCGATGCTCGCGACCCTGATACGGCGCAACTCTATGCCGAGCTCGGGCTCAACGCACGTGAGATTACTCTGATCACCGAGGCAGTTCCGAAGCGGGAATACTACATCAAGTCACCGCTTGGGAGTCGACTCGTGCAGCTCGACCTTGGTCCTGTGGCATTGGCGTTTCTCGGGACGCCTCAAGGAAAGACAAGCGAAGACATCCGGCCCATGGTCGCGACATTCGTCCATCGATATGGACCGACATGGCCGGTACGTTGGCTCGAGTACCTTGATGTGCCAATCCCTAGCGGCGTACCGGGCGACGCGCCGTTGCTACAACACGAATCTGTCGCGTCCATACTACCTAATCATGCTGATAAGACCGTTGGCGACGTCGACCAGCAGGAGGATTTCTCGTATGCGGTTGTCTAACAGTCACGAATACTGGCGGCCACGTGCAGTCGTACTTGCCCTGGGAGTGCTTGGGTCGTTGAGTTTCGTCAGCACAGCAGGTGCCCAACTCGGATTTCTTGGCGGGCCACAAGTCGTATATGATCCGACAGCCGTTGGGAAATTGGTGACACAGTTGAATCGCCAGGTACAACAGATTACCGTCGCGCGGCAACAATTGCAGGCAGCGATCGACGCCACTAAGAAGCTCGGAACCTACAACCTGCGCCAGATCAACACCACGATGACGCAGATCAATCAAGCGGTCGCACAAGGCCAAGCAATAGCATATACGCTTTCGACGATCGACGCCGACTTCCGCAAGACATTCCCTGGGGCGACTTTGTCGCCAACTATGGCGACGGATATGCGAATCCAACGCCAGCGAACCCTTGCCACGCTTCGTGGCGCGCTGAACGCCGCAAATCTCACGACACAGCAACTCACGGCTGGTGTCATACGGCTCCAGGCCATCAAGGCGCAGTTACCGGCCATTCGGAGCGCCCAACAGGCGGCGGAGCTACAAGGCGTCGTTGGAGTACACACCGCTGAAGAGCTCACGCTTTTACGTCAGCAACTTGCGGCGCAGCAATCGGCCCAGATCGTGGTGATGGCAGAGGATGTCAACCATCGGCTGCAGGCGGCTGCTTATCAGCAGGCGTATGATGCGCCTGCTCAAGTGCGAAAGCCACAACCGGCTCGTCGCAACATCTCCGGCTGGTGGTTCTAACCATGCACAATACCAAATTGCCGAAAAGTGTGTGGCTCGTACAGCCATTTGTCCTTTTGCTTATCTCAGCCCTCGGGTGCAAATCGAAAGAATCGCCAGAGGCTAACATTGCCAATGGCGATGATCCCCTGGCGGCCTTAACTGTGATGGTCCCGACCACTCGATACGGGAGTGCATTCTGGGAGGCCCAGTCGGATAGTAACACCACGCTCTGGCAGAAGGCGAAGACTTACTGCGAGCAGAATGGGGTGACCGGGCAAGGTCAGAAGCCCAACTGTGGCGCCGTTGCCTCAGTTGAGTATTTCGAGGTATCGCGTCATCCTGAGCGTCGCACGCCAGGGACACTCAGGCCTTGATGAACATCGTGGATGCGCCTGCGATGAACTCGTCCTTTCGTGTGTGGCGACGGTCTATCCATGACTCGATTGTCATGATCGACGGGAAGCGCGTTACCATTGTGATTGTCTTCATCGCCCTTGTAACACTTGTGTTAGCCACGCCGCTGCAGGCACAAGTGTTAGACCGTGCTCAAGACTTCTATCGGACAACAACGCGATCGTGGCTTGGTCCTATGGAAGGTATTGCACGCCGGCTGTACGTCACCCTTGCAACTTTAGAGGTCGCCGTCGGCGCTCTGACATGGTTTGGACGTCGTGATGGACTAGACGAGATGGCGACGAAGCTACTACTCAAGTTCGTCTTGCTTTCATTCGTCTTGCTATTGATCACGGGGGCTGGGTTTTGGCTTCCCCCGTTGATCAATAGCCTTGCGGCTGCTGGTCAATCTGCTGGTATAGTGGCACCACCCGCGACCCCCAGCGAAGTCGTTGACACTGGAAACTATATCGCGTTTACAGTGATTTCGACGAGTGGTGTACCGATAACGCCTGACAGCTTTGCAGCATTGTTCTTTGCACTCGGTGCACGGTTTATTGTGTATGCTTCGTTTGCAATTGTTGCAGTGATGCTTGTCCTTTCCTGGGTGGAATCATATGTAGCGTTGGGCGCCGGCGTATTGTTTCTCGGTTTCGGGGGGTTCCGTGCGACCGCGCAATACGCGGACAACTACCTCAACTATCTCATTTATCTCGGCATCCGCTTATTCGCTGTATACCTCTTGCTCATGATTGGTACAGCGATTGTGCAGACGTTCATCCCACCGACGATGAAAGCGACGAACTCAGAGGCGCAAGCCACAGTTGCGGCCATTTGTCTCGTCTTTGCAGTTCTGACAGTGCGAGTTCCAGGTAATATGGCGGGGCGTATAGCAACAGGAGGGAGCTTCGGACTCGCAAATGCTCTGAGAAACCTTTAACGATGATAGAACGAAGTTGTCTATGCGATCCTCCTTCATTCGTACTCCTGGTGTCGTTGCTCACAACGGTCGACGAGCTGACTCCATAACGTTAGAACTCGACCCGACTGGTCTGCCAGCGGCGGAACCTTCATACATCCGTGGACGTGCAGAGTTCAATTCCGTGTTCGCAGATCTTGCACGGGGAAAGCGTAATTGGCAATTGGTGGCATTTGGAGCACTTGCAGTCGCCGGTGTTCTTGCAGCCGGGCTCGCGGTCGTCGCGGCCCAATCCCGTGTGGCACCCTATGTGGTAGAAGTTGATAAGCTTGGTCGCGCACAGGCATTCGGCCCAGCCGAACCTCTGCGGCTAACCGATCAGCGCGTAGCCATTGCGCAAATCGCGGGATTTATTCGCGATATCCGTATGGTGCTTGCCGATCAAACCGCGCAAGCGGAATTGGTTCGTCATGCGTACGCCTACGTCGATCAGAGCGCGGCCGACTTTCTGAATACGTACTTCGCGAATCCCGCGAATGACCCCCGGGCGCTGGGACGGGACTTCACACGTGTCGTTGAAGTTACAGGGGTCTTGCCTGTCCCAGGATCGGTGGGCGGCCAACAAACATGGAAGGTGAATTGGACTGAGACATCCATTCCACGTGCTGCAGGTGGCGAGCCGACAGTTGCAGCATGGGAAGGATACCTCACCACCCGTATTGTTCCACCGTCGACGGCGGAACGTATCACCCTCAACCCGCTCGGTCTCTACGTCACATCGGTCAACTGGACCCAGCTCGCCACGCGTCCGGCGCGCCTCGAGTCTGCTACACCGCCGGTCCCAACAGGAGTCACACCATGATGTTATCCTTCATGCCAGCCTTTCGCATGAACTACCTGGTCCAAGCGATCGGGGTTTCAGCAGCGTTCATCGTCACACCCGTTGCGTATGGTCAAAGCTCGGCGCATTACGTGGCAACATCGGTACGTGCGCAGCCAACGAGTGATGTACGCAATGCTGAACATAACCGACTGACCGAAGCCAATGTTGACCCAGTGGTCGCTGCCATTCGAGCGTATCGGACCGGCGAGGCTCCACGCATTGTCTCCGTCGCTGGCGTGCTGGTGCATCCCTTCGGTCATGGGCTCCCAGAGCTGCGGTGTGCGCCGCTTCGAGCGTGTGTCATCGAGCTCGAGCCGGGAGAACATATTACCGGTGAACCCGCGGCTGGTGATCGTGTCCGTTGGATCATTGACAGCTCGAAAGCTGGTCCTGACGGCAACACGACCCTCATTGTTGTCAAGCCAAAGGATTGCAATATTTCGACGAACCTGGTTATCCCAACGGATCGTCGGATTTACGATTTAGACCTTGACGCTCCATCCTGTGGACGGGGAGCATCAACAAATCCGAAACCGGAGTATACGCGGCACATTCGCTTTTACTATCCTGATGCGCCGGTAGATGCGACATCTACAAGCGTCGCTGAACAAACGTCTGCGACGGTAGGTTGGAATAGCGCGTACCGGATAAAACGAGATCGACGCGGTCTATTCGGCCTCTTTGGACACAAACCGGTGGATTTTCCATGGCAACCGTCTCGCATTGCTGACGATGGTGCCCACGTCTATATTGCGCTGCCTGCCACTGCCACACAGTACGCCTCGCCCGTCTTGTATGCGATCGAAGACGATGGATCGCGGACAATCGTAAATTATGCTGTTCGTCGTGATGGCTATGTGACCGACCGGATATTCCATCGGGGAATCCTGGTACTAACCAGCGGGTTCCGTGAACAGCGTCTGGAATTTGAAAACCGTGCATGGGGCCATCGGCGCTCGTCCAAGGAGGTCCACTAATGGCTGACGTGACGACGGCGAGCGCTGATCTTCCGCCTGCGTATCCGCCACCTGAAAGACCGGCACCACCGCGGCCGCAGCGCCTCGATCGCAACCGGCTGACGATTGCTGCGGTGATGCTCGGCACCCTTGTACTCGCTGCTGTAGTGTTCGTGCAGCCAAGCCAGCCTCTCAAAGACAGCGCACCGCCCTCCCCTCAGCTTCCTCAGGGAACGTTCCTCGATCAACCAACGCAGTCAGCAATCCCTGCTGTCGGCGAACCAGGGACCCAACCTGCGTACGGGCAATCCGGGCAAATATCCGGACCTGGAACGGACCCCTCCACTGGTGCCGTTGCTGTTACGCCGTCCGTTGATCCATATGCCGCTCAATATACCGGTGCGTATAGCACGCCGGCGCCGCCGCCAGTGCCCGACCGTCGCACATTAGCGTACCAGGCAGCACTCGAAGCGCCGGTGACGTCGAGTGCTGCGCTATCGACCACGGGGATTTCCGGCGATGTATCTTCTACGACCAATTCGGTAGCAGCTGTGACACCCTCCATCGCCGTTGGGCCGCATCAACAATTTCTTGCGGATGCGGCACGGCCTCGGCCTACGGTGATCCACACTTCGGTTGCTCCTGCGCCCGGACCCTATGCATTGCAGGCGGGGACCCTGATTCCTGGTGTCCTCATCACCGAAATCAACAGCGATCTTCCAGGAGAGGTTCTCGCACAAGTTGCTCGGGATGTCTTCGACTCACAATCGCAGCGAGTGGTGCTCATTCCCAAAGGGAGTCGACTTCTTGGGACATACGAAGACCAGGTCGCAGTCGGACAAAATCGTCTGGTCGTTGCGTGGACTCGCGTCATTTTTCCAGATGGACGGAGTATTACGCTCCCTGGCCTTCAGACTAAAGATCGTGCCGGCGCCGGCGGTGTCGCAGATCAAGTCGATAACCACGGTGGCAAAGTCATTGGAACAGCCGCGCTACTCTCGCTCATCTCAGCGGGAGCGCAACTTTCGCAGCCCAACGGTAGTTATGGGTTCGGTGCGTATCCCTCGGCGGGTCAGGTCGCGGCTGGTGCCGCTGGGCAGCAGCTCAGTGAAGTCACGGCGCAGCTCCTTCGTCGGAATATGGATGTGCGGCCAACCATCCGGATCCGACAGGGAATGCCATTCAATGTCTTTTTGAGCACTGACCTGACGTTCCCAGGACCGTATAGCACGACAGCTCAACACTGAGTGCGTCAAACGGCGTATGGCTGACGGTCTGACTACGCGTTCTTCGACGGCAGCACTTCCATCGAACCGGCCAATCGTGGTGCTGCTGGTTGGTTGTGTGCTCTTTGCTGGATGGGTAGGAACCCAATACGTCGCGTATCGTCTTGCGTATCAGCCAGGTCTTGGTCCGTGGCTCTACATTGCGAACACGAGTAGTGTTCTAGAGTGGCGGGTCGTCACTGCCGGGCTCGTTGTTGTAGGCGTCGCAACGATCCTGAGCGCAACTCGTTGGCGCTGGGGTGCAGCCGTAGCTGTCGCGTGTCTCGCCGCGGCAATCGTTGCCCTCACGATCAGTGCCGGTCCAGTGTATGCCCCATATCGTGGGATCATATGGGCGTTTCGTTACGAACACGTCGCGAATATCAATGCGATCACACGCGCTGGACTATTTGTTTGCGGTGGGTCGCTTTTCGTCGCGCTGGCATTGTCGTTTGCTGCTCGTCCTACTCGACAACGGCGAGCGCCGTCGACGTCGCATGGATCGGCCCTCTGGGGCACTGGCGCCGAGTTGGCGAGTGCCGTGCATGGAGGACCTGGGGTGCTCATTGGACGGCTTCTGGAGTCACCGAAGCGGCAGAGCACCATATCGAGCCTGCGCTACAGTGGTGATGGTCATCTCTTGACGCTTGGCCCTACGCGGAGTGGGAAGGGTGTGTCGGTACTCATTCCCAATCTGCTGACATATCCCGGTAGTGTCGTCGTGACAGATCCTAAAGGAGAGAACTACACAGTGACCTGGCGTCGACGTGAGCAAATGGGTCATGAGATCGTGGCGCTTGATCCGTTCGGGATCACGGATGCCCCAAGCCGCTGTTTCAATCCACTCGATATGATCGACCCAAGCGGGCCCGACGTCAGCGATGACGCAATGCTGCTCGCCGATATGCTTATTCTGCCAGGTACCGCCGTCGGTGAGGCGGCGTTTTGGGATAACGAGGCACGCGCGTTGATTGCGGGAATCATTCTGTATGTTGCCGTAAAAGAAGATCGCAATTCTGGTACACGCACACTGCCTCAAGTCCGGCGTTTGCTTACTGCCCCTGAGTCAGAATTCGCGAAGTTACTCGAAGCCATGCAAAAGTGTGCCCACGATCGTACGCCGACGGGACAACTCATCGCACGAGCGGCGACACGCCATCTCCAGAAAGCGGATAAGGAACGAAGTGGCGTTATCTCCACGGCACAATCGCATACCCACTTTCTCGATTCACCCCGTATGGTACAAGTCCTACAATCGTCCGGTGGTGGGCTACTCCTTGATCGACTCAAGACGGATCGTATCAGTCTCTATTTGATCTTACCTGCCGAGCGCCTCAGCACCTACCAACGATGGTTACGACTGATGATTGGTTGTGGTTTGCTCGCTATGGTACGAACTCGAGCACAGCCAGCGGATCGAGTACTCTTTCTTTTGGATGAGTTCGCAAATCTCGGCCGTCTACGGCCGGTCGAGGATGCCATTTCCCTTGTTGGAGGATATGGCGCGTCTTTTTGGCTGTTTATTCAAGATCTCGCGCAACTCAAGGAGACATATCGCGGTCGCTGGGAAACGTTTGAGGCCAACTTACAGGTGTTTCAAGCGATCGCAGTCAATGATCTCTTTACCGCGAAGCATTTGTCAGAGCGACTCGGTGACGAGACGATCTATGTGGAAAGCGAAAACGTTTCTGCTGGTGTTTCGCACGGACGGCACGGCAGCCGCCAGCAAGCAGCCGCTCAGACGACAGCAGAGAAGGGTCGAAGACTTCTGACCGCTGATGAAATCTTGCGGCTTCCGGATGACCAGCAATTGCTGTTCATCCGTGGCGTTGCTCCTATTCGGGCTCGGAAGCTGAATTATCTCAGAGACACCGAATTTGTGGGTCTCGCTGATGAAAACCCGATGTATCGGCCGATAAATTCGAGTCCAGCCCCGTCTATCGCAGTGGGCACGGGATGATCGGTGACATTCCCATTGGCCCGCAGGCTGCAACGCAGAAGCGCCAATCGCTACGGTGTGGGCGAGGTCGCTCGCTCCGGCGGAGCCTCGGCCAGCTCGGGGTCCTTTTGGCAATCCTGGCAGCGATTGTACGGCTGGTGCATGCCAGCGGGCTACGATTTCAGCATACTGGGAGCCTTCCCCGCGGCATTTATCGTACAACCCACGGCATGCTGGTCCGTGGGGCCATCGGCATGTGGTGCCTTCCTGCCAATGTGGGGGTATGGGCCCGCGCCAGGGGATATCTCCTACAGGGGAGTTGCCCAGGAGGAGTAGAGCCGATTGGTAAGGTAGTGTTGGGTATCGAACGCGATACTATCAGATTTATGCCGGCTGGTCTAATGGTCAACGGTAGGCCTGTTCCAAACAGCCGTCCCAGGCTTCATGACTCGCGTGGGCGTCCCCTCGCGCCGATTGGGTACGGGACCTATGTTCTTCAAGAGGGGGAAGTATGGCTGGGGTCGCCGTACACCCCCCTTAGCTTTGATAGTCGATATTTTGGTCCGGTTTCCAATACAGCTTTGGTTTCGCTCGTTGTACCCGTTTGGACCACGGTTCCCGTGGTTGGCTCCTCAGTACCGTGATCGTCGAAAGAGACGTTGTTGGAATTCGTCTTACTCGCAAGTCCTTATGCCCAGAATCGACCGTTCAATCAACGGGACTGTTGTCCGAGCTTTCCGAGAGTATGCAGGTCTTACCCAACGCGACTTGGGGATGTACTTGGGCTGTACGGATGAGTCGGTGCTTGGTTACGAGCGTGACGGTGCTCCGCAATGGATGCAGTACGCTCTTTTCGGCATTGCCGTTGGGGAACTCGGTCTGGATGCAGATGTAGTGGCCAAATTGCTCAAGATCAAACCTGCTGGGCCACTTCTCGATATGCTTCCCGAATTTATAGGACACAGAGCAATTTCTCGCGAAGGGAAACGCCACTCCCATCCATAACCACGGTGCGATGCTAGTGACAGAGGTACCTGGTGAGCTTCGTATTCCTGGCGTCGTGCTTCGGAACGTGCGGCGGCGTTTGGGTCTCTCTCGCGAAGAAATTCGGAATCTTTTACGGCTTAGTCTTGCTGCCTACGCTCGCTATGAGCAGCGTGATGCGCCCCCCTGGATGCGTTATGCGTTAGTCGGGATCGGGGTTACCTGCTGTAGTGTGCCTGTAGACGAGATGTTGAGACGCGTAGGGCTTCAGTTGGCTACACCTCCCGATTTTTCAGCTGTGGGAGTGTCTCCAGAATCTTCCGACGATCATCCAGACGAGGCCTAACCGGTCAGCATTATCTCGTTTATATATGCGCTCCGAGGGCCACGCCTAGCCCCGAGCATTGACAATGGTTGATTTTTCGCATACACGCCCGTACTTTGGCAGCGTGAACGGGATCAATGTGGCCACAACATCAATCCCCAGGCGGCTGTCTGCTGGGGTTAGGCAACGGATCTGCGAGACCATTCAGGTCGCCGGGAAAAATTCGGGCTCTGTTCGGGCAGATGCGCGAGACTGAGATATGACGGCCGCTGCGATTCTCCCCTACTTTCTCGCCGCTGATCCACCACCAGTTGCGCACTTTGCCGGGAATGATTCGTCCGAGGAGAGTGGAAGAGATCACGCATGGGCAGAGCGGATCAAGGCAGGCGATCACGATGCTCTCACCGCACTGTTCACCGTCTATTTCCCAAGACTCGTCACGTTTGCCCGCCGTTACGTGGCTTCCCGGGATGTGGCTGAAGATGTCGTACAGGACGTGCTTATCAAACTATGGATAGATCACGTCACTTGGAGAATTCCGGATAGCGTAGCGGCCTATCTCTACCGCTCAGTGCGGAATCGAGCAATCGAGGTGCGACGACATGATCTGGTCATCGCCAAGCATGAAGAAACTGTGTTGACACTGAGTGTTCCTGCAATTGAACATCCCGGTACCGAACAACTCGAAGCACGTGACCTTCGGCTCGCGGCCGAACGTGCTATTACCAAATTGGCTCCTCGGTGTCGTGAAATTTTCCTGTTAAATCGGGTTCACGGGCTCACTTATCGGGAGATCAGCGCAACACTCGACATCAGCCAGTCGACAGTGGAAACCCAAATGGCTCGCGCGATACGCGCCCTGCACCTCGCGCTCGCGGATTTTCGACGTTAGCTCTAATCTCTCCGGAGGTAGTTCCCCGCCGCTTACGGCGTTTCTATCAACGAGGGTTCTGTTGGTAGCCTGAGTCGGGAAAGTCTTCAAGCACATCGTCGATGACCTTACGCGTTACCGAGATCGCGCTGCCGATTGTCTTCTGCGACCACTCGGCATCCACCATAAGGTTCTGCGATGGCGCCATGCGCTCGTTGTTCGGTGGAAGGTACCTGGCTAGAGCACATCGAGCGCTCCACATAGTGGCGCTGACCGATGATGGAGAATTTTCAACACGAAGGCGCGTCATGACTGAAGATCATATGTGTGACCGTCGGATTTTGTCAGGTCATGGCTTGTTAAGAACACGCCAAAATGACAGAGCGCGACAACAAACTGCAGTTTATCGCCGCGCCGAAGAAAATCCGGGGGATGTTCTAACATTAGACCCTTCGAGTTTCGCGCCCCCCTCTGTTAAAACGTCGCTAATAGTGGGAAAGTATACCGCAATACGCGTGAGAATCGCTGACGGGGCAGCAGGAAAACAGCGGGAGCACATGCCTGGCGAGATCGCGTGGCTCGTGGGCGAACAGATGCCCGATGGGAGACGACGGTACTACTTCACGAACCACTCGGCTCGAATATCGCTGAAAGCGCTTGTGCCAGCGATTCGAAAACGCTGGGGGTGTGAGCAAGCGCATCTTCAGCTCAAGCAGGAGCTTGGGCTCGACCACTTTGAAGGACGCAGCTACAGAGGACTTGCGCATCATACCTTTCTGACCATGCTGAGCTTTGCCTTCCTCCAATACTTAAGACTGAAGACCATCGACAACGAAGCGATCGAGTTTATGAAGCTCGCGTACACCCCCCAAAAACTGCGACCGACTACCGTTAAAGCAAGCAAAGGCAAAAACCACAAAGGCGCTGAACGGTCCGCCACCGTCACCGTCACTCCCGATGGTCCGGCGTGCCCTCATTGCCATACTCTGCTCAATGATTCTCTCATGTCCACATTGCAACAAACCGATCACTTATCACCCGTTCAGTAAAAAAACATGATACAAAATGTCCACTTGTAGTATTAGACCGCGTCGCTCAGCGAGCTGAAGTTGAAGTCGCGCACCATGAGTGGCGGCACAATGATCGGGGGATTGGGCCAATCGTCTATCCCATCCCCGGTGATGGTTGAAATTTGTCTGGGACGGAGGATGCCAAACGCGACCCGTTCGGAAACGCCGGCTGCCATGATCCGATTGAATACCATGAACGGCGATTCAAAAAACCGGAAGTTCGTCACCGGATGCGCGATCTTCCCATCTTTGATCAAGAAACACCCGTCGCGTGTTGTCCCAATCAGTCCTCCAGAGTCCCAGTCAGCCACCTCTACGTTGTCAAAACGGTGGACATACACGCCCCGGTCGCAGCGCGCAATCATCTCGTCGATCGTCGTGGTTCCACCCTCGATATGCATCGAGGAAGGTTTGAGGAGTGGAAGCTTGCCGGTTCGGAGCGCTTCGCTTTCATCGTACGCCAAATTCCGCAGCACACCGTGCTCGATCCACAATGCTTTCCCACTGGGCCACCCATCGGGAAAGAACGGAAAGTAGCCGCCCATGGGATCGTTGGGATCACTCCATACCGAGATTCGCTCGTCGAACACCCGTTGCCCGAGCCGCAATTGTTTGCCATCAGGTGAATTGACCAACCCGAACGGGCTCGTCATACCGCGGTTCGCGATGACATCGAACCAATAATACATGAGCCGCACCAGTTGGCCCACGGCAGCAGGCCCTAACACGGTGGTGTAACGCCCGGGTTCGAGGCGCACGGCACCTCGCGTCCGATTCGCCATCTCCACCGCGTCCCGCACGACCTGTTCTGGTTGGATCTGATTCCAATCCCGATGCGCTTGCCCACTCCAGCCAGAGGCTTTTCCATCTTGTGTCCGTACACTTACGGTCACTTCGCTATCGGTGGCTTCGCCCCACGCACTCATCCCACCCGTGTGATGGCAGAGCCGCGCATAGGCACTTACGGCCACGGTCCCAGCCATTGTCAATGGAGACGATTGCGACTGCCCAGCATCGCGCAACGTCCGCATTTGGGTCACCATTTGAGCCATGGTTTCACCTCGCGCCGTTTCCATCGCCTGAGCGGTGCTGTCATGCCACAATGTGACGGGAAGATAGTGCTTGGGTTTCGCCCAGAGGACCCATGGATCGCTAGGATCATCAGGTTCTTGGTCTTCGATCCGGAGTGCAGGAGTCTTCTGACTCTCAGCATGCCGGATCACCTGCCGCAAGGTCTCCGCATCGCGCACGTTGGTGCCAACCGTCACATAGAGGTTACTTCCAAGCCGCGTCGCAAATTGGAGAACGAGCTCATCGAGATCCAGACAATTCAGCGACGCTGTATCGACAATTCTGGCGATGGCCGCCGCACGATGACTTACCGTCACCGAGGTCGCCGGCACGGATACGACGCGCAACGCGGTTTCTGCCAAGGCAACAGCTTCATCACGGGTCAACACGCGGCGGCCTCGCGGAAAATCGTGCGGCACATCGATTGAAGAGAAGTGCATCCTCATGTGAGCCGGAGTGCGGTTGACGTCAGGTTTCCACTACGGACATGCGCCGCAGGCGCGGTCATGGTCTGCGGTAAGCATGTGACTGGCATGCCGCCGCACAAAACATTCGTCATCGTATCGGTTGTCCCAGGGCCACCAAGGGCAGGAATCGATTTTAACACCCCTTTGGTCGAGAATTCGATCTGCGCGTTCTTCAAGCGTCGCGTGATCCGTCCATTGCGCACTTCGAACACGAGCGCGTTCAGCACCGAACCCCCAAGACCTTGCTGATCGACAGCGACTTGACCTCCACGTACGATCACACCGTCCTTGATGGTCGCTACCATGTCCGTCAGGGAGGGACCTTGAGAGGGACTCTCCACGATGCACGCGCCGGGCGCCGCACGCGGCACGCCACTCACGGCATCCGTGCGAAATATCCCCTGCGGCTGGAGTGGCATCCCGCGCTTCGCATACCAGTCCGCCAACACATGCACATTCGCGCGCGTCGTGAAATAGTTGACCACAGTCCCTCGTTCGATCACTCGTCGAGCGCTTGGAACCACCCCTTCATCATCCCATTGCATACGTTTGAAGTGAGTCCCACCCGTTACCACCGAGACCGAGAGCGACGGTGCGAACAGAGGGTGCCCCACACTCGTGTCGAGCGGGGCAAGGAAGCTGGTCCCACTCATGTCTTGCTCATCGCCAAGAACGCGGTCCAAGGAGAGTGCAGGCAAAACCGTGGCACCGATGAGAGCCCCAAAGGCTTGGCCATCGAAGACGACGTCTTTTCGACCCACCTCGACAGCGCTCAGTGGATAGGTCGTCCAAGGAATGAGGTCGTGCATGGCCTGCTCGACACGCTCTCGTACAGGCACGCCAAGCACCAGCTCGAACCCTGCCGTACTCGGTGTCAGCACCGAAGATGTAACGGGCATCTTTCGTTCGAAGTTGCTCGCACTGGGATCTTGCGAAATCCCCATGATGCTGAGTTCGGGAACGGCATGATGCAACCGCTGGGTGACAAGCGACCCTTCTGATGAAGCGAAAATCCGTGTCTCAGCGGTCCAGGTGACGGCGATCCCTCCAAACCCGACAGGTCCGCGAAACGTCTCACCGAGCTTGGCAAAGCCGGCGAGGGCATACAGGTGATCGTCGGGCGATACCGCGAACGGATCGATCTCGACAGACGCCTCCCATTCCCCCGTGACGATCGGTCCTGACGCAAAGGCTCCCCTCACACGGCTGACATTATCTTGGATCTTGGCAAGTCCGGTCGCCGTCGCGACTGCCGAGCGTGCCGCGCGCACGAGACGCTCCGGCGTCGGATCACCACCGCCACTGAAGGCGACGGCACCATCGACGACCACACGAAGCCCATAGCCATAGGCGAAGGTGAGTACCCGCGGATCCGCGAGGCTTCCGGTACACTGAAATTGGCGTTGATCGACCAGCCGAACATCGGCATACTGCGCACCAGCCTGGGTTGCTGCGTCGATCGCAAAGCGGGCCAAGGTCCGCATCACATCAGGATCGACCAAGGGCGGCGCAAACGACGCGACGGGGTGTGGAGCGCGTGCTGGAATGACAATTGGCGTGTGTGCGGTCGTCGCCATGGAAGATCGGCCCAGGAAACCACTGGCGAGCGCGAGTGACGAGTGCCTGAGAAATGTACGACGCGTGTGCCCCCGCGCGTGACACATATGACGCGGAAAGTCGATTGGCGGAAGACCAGTAGGCATTTAGGGAAACTCGGGACGGGACACAGCAAGCTGACGTGAGATAGCAGCCGCTACCAGAGAGGACCGCGAGGAACCCCCAGGAGAAGACGCAGATGCCGACACCGTTCCCGGACGACGTTCGCGGGTCAGCTGGATCAGGACACGAAGGAGTTCACGCGGGGACCATTCACTTCGGTACCGCAGAATGCCATTTCCGTCAATCACGACAAACGACGGAAGCCCCTGAAATCCAAATTGTTGGATGGTCGGACATCCGATGGGAACACGCCCACCTTCAGTATTGGCGACTTTGGGCCCAGCCCACACCGCGATCGGGAACGTATAGCGCTTCCGCTCGACATAATAATGCCGTAAACGCTCGGCTTCCTCCTCCGGTTCGATCAACTCGCCTCCCCAATAGCCTTCTGACTGTTCGACGAACAGTAATTCTGTCCCCGTAGGAAGATCGTGCTGAAACTGCTGCCATTCCTTCATGGCCATCTGACAGTACATGCATCCGAAGTGACCGAACCCAATGAGCCGCACGATCCCATCGTTCAACGGTTTCACCCGAGCATTCGGCGCGGCATCGGACCGCATCGTCGGGGTCGGCTGATTGAACCATTGCGTTGCGATCAACGCGGGCGCGGGCCGTCCCAAGGTCTGAATCAACATGACGGTGGCGTCGAACCCGCGCTGCCTCGCCGTGACGTCCCTCATGTTCCAGGGATATTGGGCGTACGCCGGAGGAATCGGGGCCATCACGTATCCGCGTAACATCGTGATCAACGAATCGATCGTTGGATGATACCGGTCCGGATACGCTGAGAGCGCCAGCGAGAACGTCGTCAACGCACCGCCGTCCGTGACCATGGCGAGGCGTGCCTGATAGTCAGCCGTCTGCGCCGGCAAGGCAAAGGCGCGTCGTCCATACACGATCGCCGTGTCCACCATGCCGAAGCTCAGATACAACTCCATCGACTCTCGATAAATCCCAAAGAGCGATAACGCGCTCACAGTACGCGGCATGGCCTCGAGCTGCGCTAGATATTGATGCGCAATCGCAAGATGTTCCTGGGATGGTAATGGATCCTTCGGATGATGTGGACTCAGGAGTCCCAAGAAGAGCTCAATCGACTTACTCAAGATCCAGGCGTGATCCTGCTCTGTCAGGCCAGGCGTGGCCAGCCAAGCAGCGAGACACCGTTGGGCCGCTACATCGTGACCGGTGCGCAGATGCAGCATGGCGGCGGAGAACAGCTCGATTCGGTGAGGCGCACCACCGCGGGCGAGGGCAGCATTCCACGTCCGTGTCCACTTATCGACGATGGTCATCACCGAATCATGTCGTACGACGGCATGACCGTTGACCACGGGATACATTTGCGTGAGAGAATCCGACAACCAGTTGACAGCGTTGGCATAGCCGAGTCGCGTAATACCCGTGACCGTGATAATGCCATCCGCCGTGTCCAGGGTCGGAGTTTCACCTCCCATTCCCGGCTGCTGGGCCACCCCAGGAACAGTCATAGTCACACACCAAAGAAATCCGGCGACCACCACGTGATGGGCGCGTGGGATATGGTGGGTTTGTCGTATTGGAAACATATCAGAATCGCAACCGAACACCGAGATTCGTGGCCCGCCCCGCTTGGGCGATCCCTGGATCTACTTCGCTTTGATAGGAGTTCGTCACGTTGTGAATTTGCACCAACCCTTCGAGTTGTGGCAGGAACTGATGAGAAATATTGAGGTCGCCCAAGGCATAGCCCGAATACATCTCTTTGTACGAGTTTATTATACTGTTGATGTCCGCCCGCGGTGTATTCATTTGTAGCCGATAATCTCGGAGAAGCCCCAAAAGCGCGCTGTTAAGCATGACAACCGAGCCTTGGCCTTGGAGATCATAAGCGATCCGCGTGCCGCCATGGACATAGGCCACTTCAGCCCCGTACGTATGTTCTGGATACTCCGCAAAGGTGCTCCCCACAATGTATTGCGGAAACTGCCGGCGGTAGCGCGGCGTAATCCCAATCAACCGGCTTTTCGTCCATGAATAGGTCCCTCGCGTCGCGAAGGGGCCCAGATTCAGCGTCCCCGTCAGCTCCCACCCTTGATCGCGCACACTCCCAAGATTGAGGTATTCACGTTGTCGAAACGGACATTTCCACGCCTGTGCGCACACCGAAGCCGAATGCGCAGATTTCCATGCCGGGAGTCTATCCACACTGTCGGCAACCGCCAACTGGATCAGGTCGTCGACCGTTTGATTGTAACCTGTGACCACGAGCGAAGCACGATTCCCGACATAAAGCTCGAGGCCTCCTTCCCCTCCCTGCTGCTGCTCCGGCAACAAATTCGGGTTCGCAAATATAAAAACGGTGTCCCCAAAAACTTGTACGGAGCCTGCACCTAAAGCGGAGAGCCGCACTGCTTGCGAAATCCCTGGATTTGGCTGTCGTGTGCTGTGACCGTACTTTCCTCGGAGTTTCACGGTCACTGCGCCAATGGTCTGCGCTAGTGCAGCCCCATAGCTTGGCTGGAGATTCGGATTCTGATCCTTGCCGACATTCGGATTGTATTCCGCGCGGAGCCCATAGGTCAGGAACAGTGCATCCCACAGACCGAATTGGCTCGTGAGAAAGCCGCCATGCCCTGGTGCTTTCGTGCGGGACACGTCGATCCCACCATAGATCGCACTAGGTGCATAGAAGCCATTCCCCGATGTGATGTAGGCCCCATTCAACACTTCCTCCGTCTCATGCGAGACATCAGCGCCAAGAGTGACGACCAACCGTCCCATGGACGTCACTGGCGCTTGGAGTGTAGTGTTGTAGGCGCCAGTCAGCCGCTGCATGGTATTCTGGTTCATGTAATACGTGGTATCGGTGGGATCGACATAGGTCAGATTCACTCTCTGGTACATACCGCCGAGATGATCGACCCCAAGCGTCATAGTGTGCGACCACCACCGGGTCAGGACATAGGTCGCTGTCACGCCTCCAGCTACATCAGTAGCCGCCTGTACCAACCGGTTCGGAATCCCAACGCCATACAGTCCAATTTGATTCCCTGTCTCACCATCGACCGTCCGTTCCACATAGGCTTGGTTGTCCGTCCCACCAGACCGATTCCGGACTTGGTTCGCCCGCAGTGAGAGATCAGTTGTGAGCGGGCCCGTGCTCACCCGGCCGCCGCCATAGCCACTGATCGTCTGCGTCTGGACCGACGGCGACCAGGAGCCCACGCGCTGCCAGGAGCCTCCGCTATTGTAACTCAGGTGTCCCTCCACACCGGTCACGGAGGCATCAGCTTGGTGCATCGGCGCCAGTGCAGAACTGAAGTTGTTCTGTGTCCATGCGTTTTGGAACGACGCCGTAAGCTGAGGTCGCTGGGTAACGCCCCGTTTAGTAAAGATCTGCATGACGCCGCTGATCGCATTCGAGCCATAGATTGTCGAGGCTTGCGGCCCTGTGATAATCTCGATGCGATCGATTGAGCTCGGATCGATCATCCCGAGATAGCTCTTGTTGGCTAACTCGACCCCATCCACATACGTCTTGATCCCTTCGTTATTTGGATCCACTCCAGCATTGCCACCGCCCGTCAGTTGCGTACTCCCCCGTGAAAGTACCCCGACTTGTCCGGGATTGACCGCCCCGGCCTGCCCTGTCCGACTTGTAAAGAGGCCCGGCACATCCCCACGAAATAACTCATAGATCCGTGTTACCCCCCGTTGCTCGAGCTCTTTCCCTGTGACGATCGTGATCGCATTGGGCACTGCCTTGAGCTCTGTCGGCACCACAGTACCTGTCACGACGACTTGCTCCAACGCATTCACACTAAGTTCCAGCCCGACGTCCAGCGACGTCGCTTGCCCGTCGGTCACAGTCACGGTTCGCGTCGTTTTCACGTAACCGACTTTCCGGAAATGGATGACATGTTCCCCGTCCGCAACATTGGGAATCCGGAACCGGCCATCCCTCCCGGACACCACAGCCTTCGTCGCGTTGTCCACCGAGACCGAAACGCCTTCAATCGGTCGCTGTGTCTTCGCGTCGTGCACGACGCCAGCAATCTCGCCCTGTGCCTCTGTCTCTCCCGCTTGATCGACGAACACAACATGTTCCCCAGAGATTACAGCGGCCAACCCCGTCCCCGCGAGCGCCGTCGCAAACGCGTCGCCAACCGGCATTCCCTTCACATGCATCGTCACCGGCCGCGCCAACAACGCGGCATCCTTCACCAACACGGGATGCAGCCCCGCCTGCCGAGCGATGTCCGACAACACGCGCCTCAATGGAGCCTTCGTCACATCGATTGCGATCAACGTTTTCATCGTCGCACGCTCCGGCTGCGCATTTGCCGCGACGGCTTGTGACTTCCCACTCGCCGCAATGCTTGCCAGGAGCAGCGTCCCCGCACATGTATACGTCCGCAAACGCATGCCCTGTGTGACCGCGTTACCGTCCATACGATTTCTCCAGATGAGGGAAATGATTTCGTTCCGGTGGCGTGCGTGAGCTCCGCCCCGGGGTCAGTACATACACGCTGTCTACACGCCGATACCGTGCATCGGCGGCAACGCTGATCAAGTCGAGCACTTGCGCCAGCGTTTCGCGATGTATCAACACTTCCAACAAGACTGTTTTTCTCGCCAAGATAGAGTCTTGCACCGTGATCTCCACGCCATAAGCGCGACCGAGTGCACGCGCTACGTCGCTGAGTGGACGGTCATTGAAGGTCAGCGTCCCCTGCGTCCACTCGATGTATCCCCGCATGGATCCGAGGTCCGGTTCGACCGCGCCGGAATCGGTGACACGCATGACCATTCCTTGCGTCATCAACGTCGGAGTGACAGAGCTCCCAAACATTTCTCCACGCGGCTGCAACGAGACCTTCCCATCCTCGACCACCACCCGGCTGTCACGTTCATCCGCATAATGCCTGACGTCAAAGCGTGTCCCCAGCACGCGGACCATCGCGTTGCGTGTCCGCACGACGTAGGGACGATCTGACCGCGGCGCCACCGCGAAATACGCTTCCCCAACAACGTCGATCATCCCACTATCGATCACCGCCGTGGTCGCAGGCGCCAGCACCATCGTCGAACGATCGGAAAAACGAACGGTAGACCACTGGCCGGTCCGAGTGTGATAGGTAGCGCGGGCTGTCTTGGCATGGTGGGGGAGAGAGAAGATTCCCACGGCCATGACGACGAGGCCAGCGAGACCGGCAAACGCGACGACACTCAGCCTTTGCTTGACCGTAGCACCGCTGTTGAACGGGAGCCGTTTCCGTCGCAGGGATTCGGCGTGCTCCCTCCCGTTCCCACCAGCACGAATGGCGGTCGCAATTCCGGCAACGACTCGTTCAATCCGCACCTGTGATTGCAGGGTCCTGCCGGAGGACACCCCCTGCTTTGGCATGACATGCCGAAGGGTTCTACTTCCCTCGTCAACCTGACCACGCGAATCTTCGGCACCCGTTCGGGCTGTCACATTGGCAGGTGATCTCGACAATATCTGATCGGACCCAGCAGTCCGAGCTAAATATCCCTTCAAGCGCGCCTCAAACCGTTGCCGAGCGCTATCGATATCCGACTGCTCGACCCCAGCGTCGCGCAGGTTAATAGCCTGACGCAAACAATCGATGTCTGCAGTCCGATCGGCGTCAGCGCTGATCCAGCGCTCGACCTCCGTCGCTTCGACTGCATCGCTCTCACCGGCAAGGTATCTTGCCAGCCGGAGCCATTCGATATCGCTTAGCTGAATAGTCATTCGGTTCGGCTTGTACTGCGTCCATTTATTTGACGCTCAAGTACCGCCCGTACCATGACAAACTCCCCCAAAAAAATTCTTCAGACTTTAATCGCGAGTCGTCAGTCGGCAGATTTCTTTCTAGCCGAGAGCAATAGCTCCCTCTCTCCGGCAGGTATTAGCCCCGCCCTTCGCGCCCCAAGACAGCATCTCGCACAGCAGTCCGAAGAGCTGCTTGCAACGCTTGTCGGATCGCCAATTGAGGATTGACAGCAATCGTCATCATGCGATTGATTTGCCGAAACTCCCTGGGCGCAAATTGCCGAAGCGTGGCGTGGACCGCAGCTCCGACACGCGGAGTTTGTACGTGACGTGTCCGAGCATCACGTCCTTTTTCCTGCTGAGGAGCGATCTCACCTGCGCCCCGAAGTGCTTCTCCAAGAACCGCCTGCCGTGGTGACACAACACGTTGAAGTGTATCTCGATCTTGAGGAGACAATCGGCTCAGAGCTCGCGCAATCTGCTGTGCCAGTTCACGCCGACTGGGGAACGTTTCACTAGCTGCTCGCAATATTTCTTGACGCGTTCGGTGATGCTTCACGGACTTACGGGCAGCCTCAACTATGACTGAATTGGGGAGCTCCCGTTCTCTGCGAACGACTATTTCTGCACGGCGCGCGGCAATACGAGCTACCTCATGAGCTGTCATGTTGTTATCAGGGCGATCATATTCCACACGGTTATTCGATCTCATATTTGAGATAAGTGCACCGAAAGTCTCTGGCCTTTCCGAAAGCTCACGGATCGCTGTTGACTCGCCGCATTGAGCCATAAAGGTACGGAATGCCGCCTTGGCATCATGTGGATTTCGATATACATCACGAAGGCTTCGATCCCACGCCTGTATGGCCGTTGCCGTATCAAGTTGTTGCGCTTCGTACCCGCGGAGTCGCGCCTCGGCACGATCAAGTAGCATCCCCGCCGCACCAAGTGCATGATCCGTCCGCATGGCGCGATCGTACTGTTGGAGCTTCACCACCAGGAACCGCTGTGTCGGCGATAGATCTGCACGCCCCTGCACCGGACGTACCCATTCGGGACTAACATTGCGCTCCGAATAGCAAACGTTGAACCGGGTTTCGAGTTGCCGGAGCGAAAGATCCCGGGCGACCCGAGATGCCTTGACCTCTCTATCACCGTCGGTGACGACAAGCCCCTGCCCTTTTCGCTCGAGGCGCCAGCCATGCACCGAAAGCGTTGATTCCAGTTCGGCCCAGGACTGCGCTGCCCGCAATGCTGGTACCTGAACACGTACTCGATCGACCAAAGGGAGACTCGCCGTTCGAGCATGTTCACGAAGTTCACCCGAAGTTACTACAGTCAATCCAGCCCGTTCTTTACCCGCTGGCTGCGCATGTCGGCCACTCACTTCTCGTAAACCAAACTCGCGCTCGATCTGCCGCAGGGACTGCTCGATTCGCGCGTAGTCATTGGCATTATCCCACGCCTTACCAGTCTCCGGATGGACCCGATTGACCATGATGTGGACGTGAGGATGGGCTTTGTCGTGATGGGCAACATACAACGCTTGATGGTCTGCCAACCCGAGGTCACGTAAGACACGATCGGCCGCCGAACGCATCATTTCTGGAGTAGCATGGTCGTTCGGGTCGAAGGAAATCGCCAGATGATAGACCGGTTTTTCGACCCGCGCGCTGGCTCGAGCCTCGTAATTCATGATCTCGGCTACGAGCTCCGAATCGTCCGTTGGAAGGTTCCTAGCTGCTCTCCAAGCCACACGGTCGTACTCCAGACCGGTGTGCCCGGCTTCGAGATAGCGCGCCAGACGCCGGAACGTTTTCCCAATACTGACCTTCGCAATCACGGTCCCGATCTCGCTACAAGTCGGTCCGATTGTTACACAGCCGCGGCTCGGCGCTGGGTTGTATAACCGGTAGCGCGCTTCCGTTCGTCGAGCCCTAACCCACTTCGAAGGAGTTGCATGAGCTCGTCCCGCATTTGGCCAAATGCAGCTGCCGTGAGTAACTCTCCCCGTTCGTTGGCGACCCGTGCGAGTTGGTTGATATTGTTTCCGATTCGCGTCACTTCGTGTACCAGGGCGGTCGTTGCCGCGTCGGGTCGGGCACGGATAACTGCCCCAAGCGCCGCCTCGCGAATGTACCGTGATGTCGGTCGGTTGCACTCCTTAGCACGTGCTTGAAGGAGTGCCCATTCATCTTGGGAGAATCCCACGCGCCGTTTGATAGTGCGGCGCTCAGACGGTGGTTTGGCTGGTCGCATAGCCCCTTCCTCCTACAGCAACCGAGCATGGACCTCGGTTGCCCTTCCAAAATTGTCCTGAGAATGAACGGGGAGGAGATGGTCCTCCCTTGAGCGCGAAGCGCGAATGGGCGAGCCGGAAGGCGGCCCGGACGACCGCGGTAGCGAGAGTTTCCGGCCGTCCTTCCAATTGCTCGCACTGCGCAACGAGAACGGCTCTTCGGACATCATACGTAGCGCTGTGCACTACTGCAAGAGCGACAACACGAATAGCCCAGGATCGACGGCGCCCTCAGCAAAGTAGAGGGCCAATCACGTACAGTCCGATCAACCGGCACAAGTTTTCCAGGAGAAATTGCTGTGAAACCCATCAGCACCGATAGTTACAATGTCACGCCCTAAAAAGATCGATGTAACGACAGCCGAACTGGACGCGCAGATCGCGAAGCTGCAGCGCCAGCGGAATGAATGTCAAACGCTCGAAGATCAACGTCGTGGCCAACTCGTCAGAGAGTGTTTAGAAGGCCCGCAAGGAGAGACAGTAAAACGAGTGTTCGAACCCCTCGTTTCAGCCAAAGACAGAGCCTTATTTGGCCTTTCCAAATAGCCCGTAATCGAGCGATGGATACCGATTCGCGGACGGTTTCCGGGGATATGATAAAGGCCTTCCGGCGGATCATGAAAACCTCGCGGGAGGACCTTAGCCGTCATCTTGGCATCCCGGTAACAACCCTCGTAGGGTACGAGCGAAATGGTGCCCCCGAGGCCATGCGGTATGCACTTTTGGGCCTCGGTCTCGCCGAAGGGGGAGCCTCTAAACGAGAGCTACGCGAGCTTCTGAATGTCCCTCGTCACCTCCCCCGGTCCAATGTTCTAAGTACCGATTTTCCTCCAATGGGACAGGAACGCACCGTGAAAGGATGACCCATAACGAACACAGGCCGGGCGATAAACCCGACCTGTAGGGACATTATTCCTTTTCGATTTTCCTCACCGCTTGGGAGGCGATCGCCACCCGGAACGACGTGGAGAGACAAGCATTTTGACCCGGTGCGACAACGTTAGGAGTGCTCCACGGTCATGCTCAACCACGTGAGCAGAATCGGCGTAGCCAAGGTGAATCAGCCGTTCAACGTCCATGCTAAGGGTGTTGGTCACTCGATCGAGTGCGGCAATTTCGGCCCTCGGGAATCCGTATTCCCTTCCCTCGCTATCCCTCGTTCCGTCAAGCGCAAGCGCAGCAACACCAAATAGATCGGGAGCGTCTCGGATCAATAAGCGCATTGTTCCAAGGGTTAATAATAGCCCCGATGGGAGACGGCGGACCTGCGCATCGTCGGTCGTAACGAGCCTCCGCTGTGCCCATTCCTCGGGGGTTAAAGCCGGGAGTAAAGGCGGCGGTTTCATGGCGTGGATCCCCCATGTTGGGGAAAGACCGTCTGTACCGGAATGCCGATTCGAGTCGCAAGTTGGGCAAGGAGCGCCACCGTAATGTGTGGGTCTTGTCCCCGTTCAACGGCGGCTAAATGCCTCGGGTGCATTCCCGCGTATAACGCGACCGTCGCGCGTTTGAGGCCAGTGGCCCGCCGATGATGGGCGAGCCGCCGCCCGATGGCGCCGAGCATGCTGCCAAATGCTCGGGCCTCGAGAGTTGGTGATGTTCCAACAGGGTGGAAAGATCGCAAGCCGTTACACATTGGCGACCTCCCGGCGCGGTTTACGGTGCGCGCGTTTCGGACTTCCCTTCCCTTTGGAGGTTGCCGTAACCTCTGTACGGATCGCGGCGACATCTTCGGCGTGATGGACAACCCCGATGAGGGCGTCCTCGGACTCATGGGTCGTGACCACGCATCCCTCGCCGTGTTTCGCGTTCCAAAAGGCGAGGTAGCGGCAAATGTTGTCAGGGGTCACAACATCATAGCCGTAATAGCAATTGTCACTCAAACACAGCGCGGCATCTGTTCCGAGCGCACCATCGGGTTGACGGTCAGCCTCGACCGTCGCCCGATAGATGCCCCCGCTCGTAATGAACTGTGCCGCGCGTTCAAAGCGTTCCCGGTTGAGGGACGTGCATGTGCTATTCATCACGCAACCTTCCCCAATGTGTCGGCGTCGGGTTCGTCCTCACCGGAATTACCGAGCGCACCCGTTGAATGATCCGGCGAAGCGCCAGCCTCATGCAGATAGGCGGCGGCTTTTCGTGCAGTCGATGCGGCGCGGAAGATCGCGCGCTTATCCTCCCGCATGGCGCCTAACCAGAACGCGATATACTCCGGTTGTTGCAGATGCCCCGTGACACCAAGGTCTGCACACAAAAACGCAGCGCCAAGCTCCGCGACCAACTCCTCGGCGGCATATTCCTGCGTCTCGGTGCTCGCGGTGAGCAACCGATGCAGCCGAGACGGATGACCGGACCAATGCACTAGCTCATGTAGTAATGAGGCGTAGTAATCTTCAACAGTGACGAAGCAGCCAAGGAGCGGCATGACGATTTCGTCTTTTGCGGGGAGATATACCGGAGTTAGTGCGGTTCGGCTTTGCTTCACAGCCGCACCCGTTCGGTGGATGAATTGATCCACGTCGTAAAACCGAAGCGCCTCGCCGGCATCCGGTTCGGTGGGAGGCGTCACCCCGGGGAGCCCGTCGATCTGCTCCCGATTGAATACGGTGTACCCACGTAGGAGTGGGATTTCTTTTTCATCCGGCTCACCATCTGGTGGTGTGTCTGCATGATCGCCAACCGTAATCATACGCCAGAAGGTGACACACGTCCCACGTTCGCCTTTGCGAACCCCCTTCCCTGCTTCGTAAATCCAGCGTCCGCGCTCGTCCTTCGTGAGTCCGACGGCTGCACACGCTTGGTTGAACGTGTACCACTCCGGTGACGTGTATCCACGCTGCAAAGCAGTCAGCCACAACAGCAGAACATTGATTCCGTTATAGTGACGACCTGTCGCACCATTGAGCGGTAAGCCGCCGCGCGTGTTCCACGGACGCACCCACGGTACAACACCAGCTTCAAGCGCAACCACGATGCGGTCTGTCACTTCTTGGTAGAGGTCGCGGCTTTTGCATGCAGCGGAAGCGACACCGTCGCCGTTATAGGCTGGAGTACGCGTTGGATATTCGGTGGGCTTTGTCATAGCTCCACCCCCGTCGGAATCCGCACGACACGTTCAGCAATACCGTGCGCTTGTGCATAGACGTGGTTGTAATAGGGATCACTCGGGCCATCTTCGAATGGTTCGTATGACTGCTCGCCGGGCCGTCCGTCCCCATACACACAGACCTCGAACTCTTGACGGCATGGCCGGTCGTGCATCATCCGGCCAGCGATTTCAATAACAGCGTCACCGCTGTCAATATCTTTGGAGCACCATACGCATTGGGTGTTCACGTGTGGAGTGTTGAGGCGCAGAGTCTCGACGGTGAGTGTTGGAGCGTAGGCGCGATACATTATGCCACCCTCCGCGCCGGGAGCGCATCGGCGCTCTGCCTCCCAACGGCGTTGTGTCGCCGCATCCGCATCAGATGCGAAGTAGCAACCGTTGACGTGGTGTGGCCCTTCCTCCGTCAAAATATCGCGCTCGGCGTCGAGCACAGCCGCAGACGGATTTGCGGTGGATGGTTGGTAAATCGATGCGTACATTGGTGCCTCCGGCGTTGGGCGGACAAACGGCGACTTTTTGCGGAGAAACCGTTTGCCCAGCTTGAACTATTTAATGATACTGTATACCGTATCACTTGTCAAGTGGTATACCCTACGAAAAGCTATATAGCATACGGTACGACGTATCAAAACCGACACCACGCGATATGCGGTGTCGGCTCCGAGCGTAGATTAGTTCGCCTGTTTGTCGTCGAACTGTTTCGCAACCTGTCGGGCTGCGTAAATAGCCGCGTTGTTCAGCTTCCTAACGAATGCCTTACGTGTTGGCGACCACACAAAGCCATGCGAACGAACGACTTTCCAGTCTTCTTTGCTGAGCCGTTCTGGAAACGACAACAAAACGCGGTTTTCCGTTGGGTCTTGTGTTATCGTCGCTTGCCCAATCACTTCGGTGACGTGCTCACCCGTCGCGTGTTCCTCGATAGTTTGCGCTCGCTGCGAAGCACTGCGGATGCGCGCTCCAATGTTCTGAAGTGCGTACGGCGGGAAAGGCGCGCTATACACGCCGCCCCATAACTTCATCGTTTGTATTGCTTCGGCCTTCATCTCTTCGGGAATATCTGCACCGTCCAGCGTGCTATGCTTGCGATAATAGGCGTTCGCGCGCTTCATTAGCTCCCTCGTTTTCTTCAACGCCTCGACCTTGTCCCCCAGTTTGCTAGCAGCGGCCGGATCATCACTGGATATCCCACCTGTTCCAACGGCATCGGCACGACGTCGTAGGTCTTCTGCGTGCTGCTGTGCCTCGATCGCCTTGCGCATGTTGCGGTCATGCCGCCGTAACGCCGCGCGGTGCCGACCTTCGGAGTGATGGCCTACGAGAATGGGCTGACCAGGTGGTATCCCATCAATTGCTGTCATCGCCGCCGCGAACCGCTGTCCCGCTTCCTGCTCGGCACGCTCGGCTCGTGCCTTCAACTTTGCCTGTTTGTCTAGCTGTTTCTGGGTGTAAGAGTTCTGCTCCGTCATAGTGCCCTCCGGGTGTTGTCCCGTTGGGCTGGCTTGGCTACCTTACCAGGACAGCCCTTCGGGGTTGGGGGGGCAGTCGGTGACTTTTTGCGGAGAAGCCGGCTGCCCCGTTTTTCTGTTGTTAACGATACGCTATACCGTATCATTTGTCAAGGGAGAGCTCCCGATTATTTTGACTTAGTTTTCGGTATACCGTATCATTAGTTCATGTCTTCGATCACCATCCGTGTTAAGGAGCTCCGAGAGGCAAAAGGTTGGTCCCAGCGGGAGCTATCCAGGCAGTCGGGTATCCGCCAGGCGACGTTAAGCGCCATTGAGAACGGCGAAACCGGAGGAATTGAGTTTGACGTCCTCGCACGGTTGGCCGATGTATTCGGCGTCGATGCGGCTTTTTTGATCGTCGACGGCAGGAGGCTTGGTAAATGAGACAGACCCAACATTACACGGAAACATTTCTCCGATTGGCTAGTAGTGCCGCTCCCCGTCAGGGGGGTGATAGCGAGCGCAGCGAGCGTAACCAGGCAGTCTTGACTTTATACCTAGGGTTGCCATGATTCTGGATCCGGAGAACGTTCCGCACATTGGGTTGTCTGAAAGCGACGTTGTCGAATTCAAGGAACAGTGGACGGCGAGCGCACTCAAAGAGCTGTGCGCGTTCGCGAATACGAAAGGTGGCGTCATGTACGTCGGCGTTCGGAATGATGGAAGCATTGTAGGGACTGCAGTTGATGACGCGCAGCAGCTTCTCATCGCGAACCATTGCGACACAAAGCTTCACATTACGCCAGTTATTGAGGTCGATCGGCACGTAGGGCGTGCTGTGCTTGTTATTACGGTACGTCCATCTGCACATCTCGTTCGTTTGGACGGGAGGTATTACAAGCGCGTCGGCACGGCAAGCATCGAGATGGCGGAGGACGAAATGGCCAGTCGGCTTATGCGTCAGGCCGACCGGACGTGGGATGCGTTCGCTGCGCCCGCAACGCTCGAGAACGACATTGACGCAGCCGCAGTCCGTGCATTTGTGCGAGACGCCCATGGTCGAGAGCATCCTCGCGTCCCATTGAGCATCCGTGAATCCGATCCCATCGATGTCATTCTACGGAATTTGGATCTTCTGACGGCGGACGGTCGGCCAACTTACGCGGCAGTGTTACTCTTTGGGCGTAATCCACAGCAGTGGATTCGCTCTGCGATGATTCGGATGGCCTACTTTCGGTCGATCAATGATTTCACCGCATATCCAGATTGTACGGGAACATTATTCGAGCAACTCGATATGGCATTACGTCACATCGAAAGTGCCAATCCCCCGACCTTCTCCTTTTCCCAAGATTCCATTCAGCGCCAGGAACATCCTCAATATCCCTTAGTGGCGATTCGAGAAGCATTGATTAATGCGCTCGTACATCGCGACTATATGCGAGGAGGAAGTGATATTGAAGTAAAAATGTTCCCTGATCGATTAGTGATCTCGAACCCAGGCGGCTTATTTCCTGGCATGACGCTGTCAGAGCTTCGTCAAACGCCACATCGCTCGGAGCGTCGCAATCCGTTGATTGCGTCGACGTGTTTCTTGGTGTACTTGGTTGAACGATATGGGACGGGTACAACCCGTATCGTCAGTGAGTGTACGGCGGCTGGACTGCCCGAGCCAGAATTCATCGCTGATGCGTACAACTTTCAGATTACATTCTGGAAATCGCCGATCCCTTTGACTGAACGGCAGCGTCGGACCGTTGAGTGGGTCAAAGAACATAGCCGTATCACGAACGCACAGTACCAGAAGCAATTTGCGGTATCACGAGCGACGGCTACGCGTGAACTGGAAGAGTTGACCGAGTTAAAGGTCTTTAGGAAGGTCGGGAGTACGGGCCGGGGTGTTTACTACGTCCTCGATACTGAACCAGTGTGAGGATGGCTAAACGCCTCAAAACGCCTCACGAAATAGCCTAAACGCCTCAAACGCCTCATCAGTTTCAGCCCAGCGAAGGGGAGTCCTTATGTGAGGGTCTGCCCTGCAGTTCTGACGATTCCGCCAATAATGCTGGGGTGTTTAGCGCCTCAAAGGCGCTTCGCTCCGAGAGCGCTTTTTCTGGTCAGAGTCGTCGGGAATCCACTCCAGGATGTCGCCGGGAGCTTTTTTGAACTTGACGCACAGTCGTTCCAGCAAGGTAGCGTCAAGCCGCTGAAACTGCCCTCTTCGATGGACCAGGCGATAGATCGTGGGCTCTGTATAACCCAACTCCTTAGCCAGCCGATAGGTCGACCAGGGAGGATTTTGCTCCTCCATGAGTTCTGGAAGCCGGAGCCGGATCATAGGCAGTTCTCCATGATCCGGCAAAGCTACGAGTTAATAGCCCCGGGAATATACTAGCTGTTGTTATTACTAATCACACCAGCTAGTATACTAACTACCCGTTCAAATCAGGACCGCGGGGGGGGTTCCAGAATGTTTATGGTCCCCATAGGAGATACCCTCCATGTCTAACCCACGTCCAGTTCTCCGTTATGGCCAACAGGATAGCCGTCAGCAGAGGACCCCGATGTCCCCATTGGAACGCAAAGCCGCATTCAAAGCCGCTGTAACCCTGCACGAGATGACGATGGCCGAGGCAAGCGCTCAATTCGGTATCTCGTACAATCACCTTACGCTTGTACTCGCTGGCAAGAGAAAAGGGAGTCTTCGACTGGAAGAAGCCATTGCAGCGTTCCTCAAGCGTAAGCGGACTGACGTCTTCTGACAGGGTACGGGCCTAACCGACAACCCACAGCGTCGTAGAGGCATCGGACCGCCTCGCTCTTGGAAGGAGTGCGTATTCAGAGGTGTAGCAGGATATTTATTCAAGGTCTTCAACATCATCCTCTACCTGTCTTGCTGAATAACTCAAAGTGAATCCCAATGCCCTCCTGATTCTGGCGTCAGGAACTGACATCGCCCAGTGGGGGGCGACTCGTGCCTCGCAGGACCGCCTCCCCGAAGTAATCCGTCGCCTCGTCTACGCCACAACCGAAGCTCCTAGCTACGTCGACTTTCCGTCGGGCGATGCGGTGCAACTGGATGGATGGGATGGGGCCATAGAGCTGGACGAGAATCATCCAGTCATTCCACGCGGGCTTTCGGTTTGGGAAATCGGGACGAGCAATAGTCCTAAAACGAAGGCGGATGATGACTACGAAAAGCGATCGGCTTCGGCGCCTGATACTGCGCGGGGTTCCGTCGTACCGCCAGAAACTTCGTTCGTGTTCATCACCCCTCGACGTTGGCGGCTGAAAGAGAAATGGTCGAACGCGCGCCGCGCCGAAAAGATCTGGCGTGACGTGCGCGCGCTCGACGCCGATGATCTTGAATCCTGGTTGCAACAAGCGCCGGCGACACACGTGTGGTTCTCGCGCCTCATCGGCTTGTTGCCCGCCGGCGCGGATGACCTGGAAACAACGTGGACCGACTGGGCGGACGCGACTACACCTTCAACGCTGCCGGCCCTCGTACTCGCCGGCCGTACCAGTGAAGCAGCGAAGCTCACGAGCTGGCTCGCCACAGGGCGCGGTACATTCGCCGTTGTTGCAGAATCATCGTCGGATGCTCTCGCCTTTATAGGGGCATCTGTCCTCTCGCTGCCCGAGCAAGAAAGAACGCCAATTCTGGCACGCACTGCGGTTGTGTCCAATGCCGACGCCTTCGCGCAACTAGCCGCATCGTCGGAATCCCTCATACTCATCGCCGCATACGCAGCGGGGAACGAAGTACAACGTGCAACACGCGGCGGTCACCGTGTCATCCTACCGACGGGACCCGTGCCCGGAATTGAGATATCTTCGACTCATGTTTTAGTACCGAGAGTGATTCGGCAGAATGCGGAGACTGCACTCCGTGAAATGGGCTTAACAGAGAGTCGAGCGCGAGAGCTCGCTGGCGTCGCTCGACGCAGTATGCTCACGCTTCGTCGGCGTCTCGCGACGAATCCAACTTTGCAAACACCCAGATGGGCCGATCCAACAGTTGGTCCGTCATTTATCCCTATACTCTTTGCCGGTCAGTTCAATGAGAGTCGCGATGCGGATTTGCAGGCACTCGGCGCTTTATCACCAGCCGGCTTAGGTGCATTGCGAGCTACGTTGACACGCTGGGCGCAAGAAACCGACCCACCAGTACGTCACACTGGGAACGTCTGGTACCTCGTGTCAAAGGAGGACGCTTGGGCCGCACTAAGCTGCTTTGTGTCGGCGGATGATCTCACGCGGTTTACCGCCGTAGCGAATGATGTCCTCGGCGAAGTCCATCCGAAGTTCGAATTACCGCCGGAACAGCGGTGGGCAGCGAGTATCCACGGCAAGGAACGAAAGTACTCAGGCGTGCTTGTCGCTGGTGTTGCAGATTCGATTGCCCTCCTCGGTTCTCTCGGCGATTCGGTAACACTTCAAGGAGGCGTCTCTCCGTCGACCGCGGCGGAGCACATCGTCGAGGAGGTATTCGCGCATGTGGCAGGAGATTGGCGCGGTTGGGCGACGCTCTCCCCGGTGCTGCCCCTGCTCGCAGAAGCAGCGCCAGACGTCTTCCTTAGAGCGGTCAATGCGCAAATCGTGAGGGATGAGAGTGCCGTTCGCGAACTGTTTCAAGACAGTGGGGACGCCCTTTTTACATCATTTGCGCACACAGGTTTGCTGTGGGCGCTTGAGACGCTCGCGTGGAGTCCTGATCACCTTGCGTATACTACACGTCTCCTCGCAAGCCTGGATCGGCTCGATCCCGGAGGACGAGTCGCAAACCGACCAGGGAATAGTCTGCGCTCAATCTTCCTCGCGTGGCTGCCTCAGACCAGCGCCAGTCTAGACACACGGCTCTCTGTGCTCGACCAGCTGCGCGCACGGGAGCCGGATGCGGCATGGCGACTGTTTAGTAGCCTGCTTCCACAATTCCACGATCACAGTGTATACAACCCGCGACCGAAATGGCGCGACTGGATATCGGACCGTGCAGGAACTGGCGCAACGTACGGCGAAATCTTTCGGCAAACATCACAGATCATCGCGTGGATGATCGAGGACGCCGGTGACAATCCCGAGCGTTGGAAAACGCTAATCGAGGCGCTCGACAATATCGGCCCCAACGATTTCGATGCTGTAATCACCGGGTTGCGCCAGCTCCTCGATCGAGTTGCCGATGAAGCGTTTCGCGCTCTGATATTCGATGCGTTGCGCGAGATGCTCAGCAAGCACCGCTCGTTTCCAGACGCGCAGTGGTCGCTGCCGCCAGAGCGACTAGCCCAGATCGAGACATTGATGCTTGCCGCGACACCCGCTGACACTTTCTTGCGCGTTCGATGGTTGTTTTCGGACCGGCCCCAACTCCCGGAAGGCCGAGAGCAAGACTTCTACGAGCACTCAGCACTGGTGTTCGAGCGACAAAAGGAGGCAATGCGAGAACTCCACGAGACGCTTGGCACTGATGGCATCGTGGCGTTGGCAGCACGTATCGATCGACCAGATGAACTTGGTCGTGTATTCGCGGCGGTTGGTTTGTTGACTGGCGAGGATGAGGATGCTCTGCTTAGCCGACTTTTTAATGCATCCGATGGACCCACGATGGCAATGGCTCGTGGATACGCCCATGGATGGACACTGCACATCGGTACGCAGACTGCCATTGCACGCGTGCGAGATGAACGGGCCTGGCCTGATGTAACACGTGGGCATTTGCTTCTTTCACAGGAGCCAACGGAGTCGACACTCGACGTCGTCGACTCACTGATCGCAGAGGGCCAAGCGGCATTCTGGAGTGGTGTGCACCCATTCTGGTTCAAAGACGCCGCGGTTGAACGCGGTCTTCGTGGTGTGCTCGAACATGGACGCCCGCATGCATTTGTCGATGCCGCAGCAGTACACATCCGTCAGCAACCGCATCTGGACGCCGAATTGCTTGTCGCAGGACTGGAAAAGGTTCTACAGTCCCGTTCTGACGCGAATGGCAAACGCGCCGACGCGCATGACGTGAGTGCTCTGCTCGACGCATTGGAACGTGCCGTCCAGGACGGACGCTTTGAGGAAGCACGATTGGCACGGCTCGAGTTCCTTTACCTGCCTGTGCTTGGCCACTCTGATCGGCCACCACGTACTCTGCACTCCGCAATGGCGAGAGAGCCCAACTTATTCGTTGACGCAGTGAAGATCGCCTACACCAACTCCGTGGAAAGTGAAGCAGCCGATAAGGATCGAGACCCACAGCTTGTTGAGCGGGCCTATCACCTTCTACATAGCTGGCGAATGCCTCTCGGGACTTCGCCCCAAGCGATCGATGAGGCCGCGATGAACGCCTGGGTGGATCAGGTGCGGGAGTCGCTCAAGTCAGACGGACGCCTCACCATCGGTGATCACCTCATTGGGCAGGTGTTGAGCAGTCCGGTGCCTGACAGCGACGGTATGTGGCCGCGCATCGCCATTCGGAATCTAGTCGAGCGCTTAGAGAGCGATGACTTTGAGTCTGGACTTCGAATTGGCAAATACAACAGTCGCGGTGTGATCAGCCGTAACCCTCTGGGTGGTGGCGATCTTGAGCGCGGAGAAGCCAGCGTGTACGAGAAGATGGCAACCACCATGGCCACGACCTGGCCCCGAACCGCGGCGTTGCTTCGCCTTATGGCTCGGTCAGCGCACGCTGACGCGACGCGTGAGGACATCGAGTCTGAGTTGCGCGAAGACCTGAACGACTAGTGGCTCGACGGCTTACTCAACAGGGCCGATGACGAGATCATCGCCGATGTGATAATGACGCCGTCCGGCATTATCGACGGCGACACGCACAGAGGTCCCGATTGGAACGGTCAGCGACAGTCCGGCAACCTGAATCGTGACGTCCTGCGATCCCCCCACTGGGGCACGTGACACAGCCGGGAGCGGTGACACGTTCTGCGGAAGTGTAGTGGCAAGCTCGTCACCCTGCGTGCTCACTCCTCGCCCGACTGCTGGCTCGTCCTGACCCAAAGCCGCCGGCGTGAGCCGCCAGCGTGCACGGCGGCCGCTCCG
>Ga0105241_10000135_pt1 | contig 53170 bp, 70 predicted proteins | sample KBSC64metaG_FD_80422 | JGI IMG/M metagenome (GOLD analysis project Ga0105241, IMG submission 80422) | Corn rhizosphere microbial communities from Kellogg Biological Station, Michigan, USA - KBS C6-4 metaG | ecosystem: Host-associated > Plants > Roots > Rhizosphere > Soil | place: Michigan, USA... | reverse complement strand
GCCCCGAGACCAGCCACAGCAAAAACGGCTCCAACGGCAGCAATGGCTCTCACCCACCAGTTAAACGGGAGCCAGCGCCTATCGACGCTCTGGAGTTCCTGCGGGCTCCGCTACCCGAGATCACCCTGGCCACCGCCAAGGAAGCCCTGGATGCCATAGACGCGGATTGCAGCCGCCCCGAGTGGCTCAACTGCGCGGCCGCGCTGAAGCACCAGTTCGGGCATGTCTCAGAAGTCGAAGCCCTTGCGCTGTTCGACGAGTGGAGCGCCACCGGGCAGAAGTACGGCGGGGAAAAGGAAACCCGGAAAATCTGGGAGAGCTTGCGCCCTACGCCCGTAGGCCGGCTACCCGTCACCATCCGCTCCCTCTTGCGCGCGGCCGAAACTGTCGGGTGGGATAGTAAAAAGGTCAAGGAGAGCACCTTTTCCAAGTTGATCCGCTGGGTGGAGGAAGTAGGGACCGTCACTGCGCTGATGGAGGACGGCCCCCGCAAGATCATCGCGGCTCCCCTGCTTTCTGCGGTGCAGGAAGACATCATCATCGGCCATATCGCGGCCAATATCAAAAAGCGTTTTGCCTACCCGGTCTCGGCTACCGCGATTCGCAAAACGGTGACGGACTACCGGCAGAAGATCAGAGCGCAGGAACAAGCCCCCAGCGGTAAACGCGAACCCCTCTGGGCGCGCGGGGTCTGCTACGTTACCACAGTACAGGATTTCTACCGCCACCGCACCGGGGAGCGGTACAAGGCGGAAGCCTTCAACTCAGCCTACGCACGCTGGCTCTTGCCCCAGGAAGAGGATTTGCGCAACGCCGGTATCCCCGTCACCCCCAAGACCCTTTCCCAGCCGATCGTCAGTCCCGCGGACTACGCCCTCAACCACCTGAAAATCTCCACCGTCTATGACTACGCATACGATCCATCCCAACCAACTGAAGTGTTTTTCGTCAGTGGCGGGCGAAAGTATGTCAACATTTACTGCCCTACTTATCCCGATCTTGCCCCGGAGCACGCCGAGCGCGCGGGGGAAATCTTTCAAGGTCATCTGCGAAATCTTATCGCGGAAACTGAGTACCAGCGGGTCATCACCGATTACTTCGCCTCACTGGTCCAGACCCCCGGAAAAAAGATTCGCTGGGCGATCCTGATTCAGTCGGTGGAGGGAGCGGGCAAGACCTACCTCGCGGAAGCGGCCAAAGCGATTCTCGGTGGGGAGCACGTCAAGATCATCAGCGGTGACTCGATCAAGAGCGGCTACAACGAATGGAGCTTCGGTCATCAGGTCGTGGTGCTGGAGGAGGTACGCGTGGCCGGGACCAACAAGTATGAGGTGATGAATGCCCTGAAGCCGCTCATCACCAATGATTTTGTCAGCGTCAACCAGAAATTCCGCGACACGCGCGAGGTGCGCAACATTTCCAACTATCTCCTCTTTTCCAACCACCACGATGCCCTGGCCCTTCAACCCGGCGACCGGCGCTACTTTGTCTTGAAAAGTCCCATGCAGCACAAAAGCCAAGTGCTGGCCCTCGGTGAAAACTATTTCCCCCCGCTCTACACCCTGCTGCGCGAACAACCCGGCGCCCTGCGCAGCTACTTCGCGGACTGGAGCATCTCGGACGACTTTCATGCGGACGGGCACGCCCCCCGCACCAAGTATGTTCAGGACTTGATTAACGATTCCGCTTCGGATATTGCCGCCGCCGTGCGCCGGCTGCTCTTAGAGGGGGATTATCCGCTCATCCAGTTCGACATCGTCTCCGCGAAAACGCTGCTCGACGTGCTCCATTGCGAGGAAGCCCTGACCCACGCCAGCCCGCAACAACTGGCTCACGTCTTGCGCGAGGAAGGCTTCCGGCAAATTGGACGGCATTTGTTCGGACAGGAACGCCACTACCTTTGGGTGCGCAGCGGGGTGAACGAAAGAAGTGCCGCGGACGTGGCCGGTGAGCGCGTCAAGAAGGGATTGAAGAACCTCGGCATGGAGTTGGTCTACGGATAGAAAAATAATTTCAGATTTTTCTTGATACATTCAGCAAGATAGCGTTAACTTGAAATTGTTATGAGCAAATCAATTCCACCACCTCTGTATCTCGGTGATTCTGTTTACGTTCAGCCCGACTCAGCTTTTCCCGGCCGCATTGTTCTTACAACCGATTCCCACCTCATGGATGATGCAGGAAACATCTTAGTGCTCGAACCGGAAGTTGCTGTTGCCTTCCTCAAATATGTTGAACATCACTACCCCCATTACCTGAAACAAGGCTCGCCGCGATTCAGCGGTGATCCGTCCCACGAACAAATTTCTCAGCAACCCTGAGGATCAACCAAAGAAACCACCAAAACAGAAAAACACCATATGACCAAAGCCACCCTCATCTGCATCGCCGCCTTCGCCGCTGCGATTGCCACCACCGCCAAGAACCTCGCTGAAGGTGAGACCACCGACACCGGAGCCCCCGCTGCCGAGCCCACCCCCACCAAGCGCCGGGGCCGTGCTCCGACCGAAACCGAGGCTCCCAAAGACCCCGCCCCCGCTGGCAAAACGGCCAGGGTCGATGACCAGTATTCCGATGAAGCGCTCAAGCTCCACATCCACCCCCTCGTGGTCGAGGAAGGCCGAGGCGCCGAAGTCAAGGCGCTCATCACCAAGCACGGCGGCACCAAGATCAGCGACCTGCCCGAAGCGAATCGGCCGGCGTTCTACCGCGACATCGAAGCGCTGAAGATGTAGAACAATTTCACGGCCAAATAGACCGTGCCCCGACTCTCTTTTGTGAGGGCCGGGTGACTGAAGAGGAGGGCTAACAGTATAAATGCCTCCCCGCTTTCCGGCCAGCGTAATGACCGGCTACTTTTCCAACTTTATGAAACTCAAAGACCAGATCCTCACCCTCCGCACGTTTGTCCGATTTCTTCTGCCGGAATACGAGGCGCACGGTGGGGGTTTGCTGCCGGAAGAACGGGAGATGGTCAAGAAACACGCTGCCGACATCCGCAAGTTCCTGCGTGACACTGCCCCCAAGAAAAAGAAGAAGGAGCCTCCGAAATGCAAGCACTGTGGGAAGGTGGAGAGCGAGCACTATTTCATAACGCGGTGGTGCTCCGGGGATAAGTACGATGGCAACGTAGACACCTTTGAACCATGAACAAGACCCCCCGTGCTAACGCACCACGTCTCGATCTCAACCCTTCCTCCGCTGCCCGCTGGGTGACTTGCACGGCGAGCCCACGCTTCATCCTGGAGAACGCAGACAAGCTGCCCCCCGATGACACAGTGTGGAACCTGGAGGGCACTACGGCGCATGAGGTCGCCCGGGCGCTGTTGATGGGCGAAAAACCCGATCCCAAGGAGTGCCCCACGCCCATTACCAAGGAGATGCACAAGCACGCCTGGGACTACATGGAATACGTTACAGAACTTGGGGGGAAACCCATCATCGAGCAGAAGTTCCCCTTGTGGTATCACGAGGGCAGAAACGGCAAGGTGGACGTGCTGACCATCAGCGGCAACCACACCCATGTCGTGGACTACAAGTACGGCATGGGTGTGATCGTGGACCCCTTTGAAAATCTTCAGGGGGCTATCTATGCCCGTTCCGCGATGCGCGAAGCCCTGCTCCACAAGGAGATCGCCAGCGGTGCTTTGCTGGAATCCCCGGTGACGATCCACATTTACCAGCCCCGGGGCCGGGGAGCGGAGGATTCCCCGTTCCATGTCTGGGAGACCACCTGGGGCGAGATCCTCGAATTTACCAAACAGGTGACGGACGCGGCTGAACTGATTCTCGCAGACGGTGAGACCCAGTTCCGGCCCAGCGACAAAGCGTGCCGCTTCTGCCCGGCCAAGGGGTTTTGCACCGCACGGACGGGAGAGTTCAAACGGGACATCGAGGTGTTGGCCACAATCGAGACAGGACCGAAACACTTCCCCCCGGTCAAGGCCATCTCCACTGCCCAGCTTGCCGCCGTCCTTCAGCACCGGGACGCTATCAAAGCATGGGTGGATGACGCCTGGGAGTATGCTCTTGAATACCTCAAGAACGGGGGCAAGATCGAAGGCTTCAAACTGGTGCAAGGACGCCAGGGTAATCGGTATTGGACCGACCCGGAGAAAGCAGCGGCCCTGCTGCTCAAGGACACTCACCTCCGTAAAGAGGAGGTTTACGAAACGAGCGTGGTCAGCCCCGGGGGTGCGGAGAAGCTGCTGGGCAAGAAAGCGCTCACTCTCGATCTGCTGAACCTCGTCGCCCGGGCGGAGGGCAAGCCCACCATCGCCCCCGTCGCGGACAAGCGGCCGGAGTTCGGTGGGGTGGACCCGAAACTGGAGTTTGAGGGACTGGAGAACTGATATGACCGAGATTATCAAAGACAACCCTTACCTCAGTTTCTTCGCCCTCTGCGTTCTCAGCCAAATGGTGTTTCGGATTTGCAACCGTATTCTCCGTCACTGGACTCTCCGTAAACATGGCTATCCACCACCGCACTGTGACGCCGATGGGGATTTTAAAGAAGAAAAAGATCCAGACGATGAAACCCCCCAAACCAACCCTCAGTAAACCCACCGTCGCGGCGATCCTCGCTGCGCTCAACCAACACCGCCAGTGCCTCCGCACCGGTAAGAAAATGCCAAACCGATGAAACCAATCCGATTCCTTCCTTTCCTCGCTGCTTGCCTCTCACTTGGCGCTCACGAATCCACTGCGTTCGCCTCGCTCCCCGAGAAACCCAAAGAGCGCCGCAAGTTCCGTCGCACCCGCGACGGCATCACCAAAAGCATCTTTCGCCGGCGCTGGACTTGGGGCACGCCTCATGTCGGAAAGAAGCAAGCAGCTAAACTCGAACGACGCGCCATCCTCGACGCCCGGGCTGCTGAAATGAACCCAGCCTGGAAGTAATTTTCACCTCAACCAAAAACAAAATACACATGACCACCAAAGCCACTGACCCCGCAATCGTGAAACTGCCGAATGTTCGGCTCAGTTTCCCACACCTATTTGAAGCCTATGCCATGGAGGGCAGTGAGCCGAAGTTCTCGGCCAACCTCCTGCTCGACATCGAGCACCACGGCAAACTGATCGACCAGATCGAAGCCCTAATCGAGCGCCTCGCCCTGGACGAGTTCAAGAAGAAAGTCCCGCTGAAGCATCGCTGCCTTCACGATGGCAACGAAAAGCTCGACACCGAGGGCTACGGCGACGGGGTGTTCTTCATCTCCGCTTCCCGCAAGACGCGCCCCCCGGTGGTGGATCGTGACCTGTCGCCGCTCACCGCTGAGGATGGGAAAATCTACGCCGGCTGTTACGTCAACGCCACCATCCGGCTGTGGGTGCAGAACAACAAATGGGGCAAAGGGGTGAACGCGGAACTCCGCGCAATCCAGTTCGTCAAGGATGGCGAAAGCCTCGGCGGGGCTGTCCCGGTCAACGTGGAGAACGAGTTTGATGCTCTCCCTGCGGAAGGCGCCAGCGAGGAAACCCCCCGCCGCGGCAACCGCAAAGCCCAGGATGCCATGGACGAGTTTTAAGGTATGATCGAGCATGTCAATTCTTTGGAAGAAGCGCGCGAGTGGTTTCTCAAGAACTCCTCGGGAGTCGTCATCTGCGTGTCCGGTGACAGGGAACAAGAATGCAGAAGCTACCCCGAAGCCGTAGCATTCTACGCGGCCACATGAGCTACGACACCTACTACGTTGACCGCGACCCGCGGCCCAAGGTCAAGCCTTGCCACTTCTGCGCGCGGGATGTGGAGGCGGGGAGAACCTGTCTCTGCATCCCCTCGCAGCCGAGGGGTGAAGTGGTGACTCTGAAGGTTGCACCTCAGCCACGCTGATGCCCCCTCCCCACCTCCATCTCGACTACGAGTCCTTCAGCCTCGCGGACATCACCGAGGTAGGTGCATATCGGTATGCGTTCGACCCGTCTACCGAGATCCTCTGCGCAGCGATGGCGCTGGGGGATGAGGAGCCCACAGCATGGTGGAAGGGGATGCCTGAGGAACAACTTGCGTCTTTTGACCGTTACTGGGACGCCCTCGAAAACCCGGAAATCCTTATCTACGCCCACAACGCCCAGTTCGAGTACGCGATGAGCAAAGCGCTGATGTGGAAGACCTGGGGCATCCAGCCACCCCACATCAGCCGCTTCCGCTGCACGATGTCACTGGCCCGGCGCGCGGCACTCCCAGCCAAGCTGGAGAAGCTCAGTGAGTTCCTAGGGACAGTGGTGAAGGATGCGGCCGGCAAACGGTTGATCCGCAAGTTCTCGATGATGCAGCCGGCGAAGAAGCCCACCAAGAAAAACCCCGCGGGGATGCCTGTGCATCGCATCCAGCCCGAGGATGACCCCGAGGACTTCGCGCGCTTCGTGGAATACTGCCGTCAGGACGTGCGCGCCGAGCAAGAGGTGGCTCGCCGCCTCGCTTACTTCGGTGATCCCCTCAACGACGCCAACTACACCCTCCATGAGATTATCAACGAACGCGGGGTGACGGTGAATATCGCCGCGCTGCGTCACGCGCAAAAGCTGATTGATGAGGAGACCGCGATCGTCGGGGAGAAGTTCAAAACGTTGACCGGGTTCGAAGTGACGCAGGGGGCAAAGGTGCTGGCCTGGGCACAGGCCAACGGGTATCCGTATGGGGATTTGCAGGCGGCGACGGTGGAAGCGTTTTTGGATGAGGGGGTATGAGCGTGAAACTGCTGTTCGGAGATTGCTTGGATCGGATGAAGGATATGCCGAACGGGGCGGCAAACGCGGTGATCTGTGACCTGCCATACGGAACCACACAGAATAAGTGGGATTCGATGATCCCCCTCGATTTACTTTGGCAGGAATACGCCCGAGTCTGCCGAGGTGCGGTGGTGTTGACAGCGAGCCAACCGTTCACCTCACTCCTTGTGATGAGCAAACCCGAGTTGTTTAAGCACGAGTGGATTTGGATTAAAAACCGAGGCAGCAATTTTGTTAATACCGTTCGAGAACCGATGAAAGAACACGAAAGTGTATTGGTGTTCTCACGGGGGAAGTGGGTTTATAATAAACAGATGCAGAACCGAACAGGAGGAGGTGTTGATCGGATCAAATATGGTATTAAGCATGAAACAAATACCGAGAACTATGGTGCCATCGGGGCACAGCAGGGGCAACTAACAACAAAGCGCGTCCCATCTTCATGGCAGAAGTTTAATTGTGAAGTAGGACTCCACCCCACCCAGAAGCCCGTTGCCCTCATGGAATACCTCATCCGCACCTACACCAACGAAGGTGACACGGTGCTTGATAACACGATGGGCAGCGGCACTACCGGGGTCGCCTGTGTCCACACGGGTAGAAACTTCATCGGGATAGAGCGTGACCTGGACTATTTCATTGTCGCGCAGAAGCGTATCCGAGAAGCAGAGTTGAAGGCGTTGCTATGACCCCACCCACACCTCAACAACTGGAACTCGTCCGCACTGCGCTCACTCTCCGCGCCAGCGTCAGCTACGCCGCGATCAAGAAGGTGGACACCATGCTAGCGTGTGTGGGGCCGGGGGATAATCGCATCCGTGGGATGCTGAACCACCACGGAGCCACCACCGGGCGCTCCACGAACTCCCTGGTTCAGTTTCAGAATATGAAGCGTCCAGACCCGACGATGGACACCGAAGCGGCGTATCGCGACATCTGCGCGGGCATCAGCCGGGAGATGCTGGAGATTGTCTATGGGCCACCGCTGGAAGTCATCTCATCGTGCATCCGGCATTTCGTGGAGGACACCGATTTATGAAAGACATCTTCTCCAGCGGTGGTGGAACACAAAGCGCCTATACCTCAGTTTTAATCATCCAAGGGAGACTCCCAAAACCAGATGTTGCAGTGATCGTGGACACCGAACGAGAGAACTCTGAGGTGTGGGCCTACCACGAAAAGTTCGTTGTTCCAGGGCTCGCTTCGGTGGGGGTAAAAATCCATCGAGTGAAAAAGAGCGATTACACCAGCATTGATCTGTTCTCAGGTAGGTTCGGAACCACGTTGATGATTCCGGCGTTCACCAACCAAACGGGAGAAGTCGGAAAGTTGACCAACTTTTGCTCTCACAAATGGAAACGCCGGGTGAGAGAGCGATTTGTCCGTGAGTTGGGCATCCCGACCAAAGAGCAGCGCACTTGGATTTGCTTCTCCACCGATGAAGCCCGGAGGGTAAATCGGATGATGCTGACCCAAGAATACTCTCGCGGGTATATCCGCTTTCCTCTGGTCCACGACGTTCCCTCCACACGTGAAGAATCTATTCAGGGGGTGATCGACTTCGGTTGGGACCGACCCCCGCGTTCCGCCTGCTGGATGTGCCCGAACAAGACAGACGCCGAGTGGGTACAATCTAAAGAAGAGACACCGGAGGATTTTAAAAAAGCAATTTTCTTGGAGTGGGAGATGCAACTGGAAGACCCCAACGCTTTTCTCCATAAATCGTGTGTTCCAATCAACGAGGTGAAGTTCTCCCCAACTGAGGCTCAGACGGAGCGCGGATGTGGGAGCGGAGGATGCTTCGTATGATCCTCGACGCTGACTACGCAGCCATCGAAGCCCGCATCGTGTGCTGGCTCGCCGGGCAGGAAGATGCCTTGGAGGAATACCGGCAAGGCGTGGATCGTTACAAGCGCATGGCTGCGTTCGTCTACGGCATCGCGGAGCACGAGGTGGACAAATTCCCCCAACGCTTTGTTGGCAAGGGGCTGATTCTCGGTGCGGGGTTTGGGCTCGGTGCCCCGAAGTTCCGCATCACCTGCAAAAAGCCACCGGGCAACTACGATCTCCCCGAGGGGTTGGAGTTCAAGGCGATCAATGCCTGGCGCAAGAAACACAATTGCGTCGTCAAATTCTGGGAGAAACTCGATGAAGCGGCCAAGGCTGCGGTGCTCCACAAGGGAGAGGTATTCGCCGCCGGCAAGCACATTTCTTTCAAGTGCATCACCACCGGGGAAATCGAGTTCCTGTTGATGCGTCTGCCCAGCGGCAGGAAGCTGGCCTACCCGTGGCCCAAGATCGTGCCGGGGAAATTCGAGGGCACCACCGCGGTCAGTTTTTACCAGAATTTAAAAGGGGTCAACTGGGGCTGGAACTCAGGGATCTGGGGCGGGGTGTGGGCCGAGAACGCAACCCAGGCCGTCGCCGCCGACGTTATGTGCCACGGCGCCCAGAACTGCGAAGACGTGGGTTACGAAATCTGCGCCCTGATTCACGACCAGGCGCTTTCCTATCACCAGAGCCACCAGACCCCGGAGGAGTTTGTGCGGTTGCTCACCGATTTGCCGGAGTGGGCAGTGGGGCTCCCGATCGCGGCTGAGGGGGCGCTGGTGCCTTTCTACAAAAAAGATTGAAATTTATGAACAAAACACTCGAACAGATCGCACAGGAAGCGGTGGAGAAGCGGTATCCGGTAAATTCTAGAGCACCGATTGATGCTGCCATTAGAATTAACACCCAAAGGGAGATGCTCCGTCCCATCATCCTCACCGCCCTAACCAAGCTACAGCAGGAGCACGACCAAGAGAACACACGCAAAGCCATCGAACTTCAGTGCATGATGGAGGAACGGGATAATGCTTTGACGGAACTCGCCAAGGCGCGGCAGGAGCACGAAACCCAAGTCGCCGCGCTGGTGCAAGAGAAGTGCCAGCTTGCAACGGCGCTGGAGGCTGCGCGCGAGGACGGGAAGCGGCTGATCGAGTCTTTGGAGTCCATACAGGAAATGGCTGAAGACTCGATGTACGGGGACTATCAAGCCCGTCGCATTATGAGCACCCGCGCCCGCGAAGCCATCACGCAGGCCATAAAAGGAGCAGAATGAGCGATACACCAAGAACGGATGCAGAAATCCGCACGGTAGCGCAGCACACTAAGGACGGTGTGCGCAGCCTCGCCATTGTGAGTATCGAATTTACTCGCACGCTTGAACGCGAACTCTCCGAAAAGGACAGCCGGATTGCGGAGTTGGAGAGTCGGCAACGCAGATGTCCGGGATGCGGCTACACATACACAATGGCCGAAATGGAAGAACTCCGAGACCAGCGCGACACCGCCACGCGCGAACTAGCAGAAGCCCGAAAGGAGCTTGCTGAGGTTAAGCGATATGCAGGTCTAACCGAAGCGGACGCCCAAACGACCCTCGCTACTGAAGAGCAGAAGGAGGCGCTGCAACCATTAAAACAAGCAGGGCTACAGGCAGCTTTACGGCAGAAAACAAAAGACTTGGACGAAGCCCGAACGCAAGCAGCGCAGGCCGTTGACCAAATGATGGCGCTGAAGATCGAACTGGCGGAGGCGAAGGAGCAACGTGAGCAGTTCGCGTCCACCGGAAGGGCCATGTATGCCAAAGTAGCTGATGCCTTAGTGTGGACGCGCCGATTTCCGGTATCTAACTGTGATATATCAGGACTTGCAAGGGCCGTAGATGCTTTGATCCGCAAGCTCGACGAAGCCCGCGCCCAGTCCGCGAAGGATCGCGCGGAGATCGAGCGGTTGCGTGAGGAAGCCGCTGGGTCGGTTAAGCCGTGGCCAATGACAATGAACGTCAACCTAGCACCCGAACAGTCCCAACCTGCCGGGGAGCGGCAAGCCGTGGAGGAAGCAGCGGAAAAGATAGTGGAACTCAGTCGGCAGGGAACGCCAAAATTGGCTGAAGTCGAAAAGGTGATAGAGCAGGTCATGGACTTATCCAAAGAGCCCGGAAACGGACAGCCAAGCTATGAACAAGTGTGGAGCTTGGCCGAGCGACTCTCCACCGAACGTGACGCCCTCAAAGCACAGGCCGAGGAACAGCAAAAGCTGATCGCGGCGAAGGATGCCTGGATCGAATCACATTTCGAGTTGTGCGATTGTCGGGCCGAAGACCAGTTTACTTGCGCCCGTTGTGCCGCCCTCACCCCCGACATCTCCAAGCAATACGTACGGCGGGATAAGACCGACAAACTTCGTGAAGTGCTTTCGTTCTGTGCCGGGGTTCTGCGAGGTGCTAGACCCGTCGTAACCGCAGAGGGCAGCAAAGATGACAACCTTGACTGCGCGATCGTGGAAGCCCTCTCCCGCGCCGAGGAAGCACTGAAAGGAGCCAAATGACCACCGAAGAAATACGCATCGCGGTGGCGGAATTGTGTGGATGGACAGTAATTGACGGCGTCTATCCACGAGACTGCGGATACCCACCGGGACATCCGCAGCACAAGCAGGAAGAACGTGCTCCACTTCCCAACTACCCCGCCGACCTCAACGCGTGCGCGGAGTTTGAGAAGACGCTGACGGACGAGGAATTTGACCGATACGTCATAATTCTTTGGGATAAAATTGCCGACACGGAAGAAGCGCAAAAGCCGGGCCGAAATGCGCTGTCGTGTTTCGTTCGCGGATCAACCGCCCTCCAACGCTGCGAGGCATTCCTGCGCGTCAAAGGCAAGTGGGTTGAAATCGCGAATGCAGACCAGGGAGGGGCGAGATGATGAAAGCACCCAACCCACTGGAAAAGGTCATCGAGGCCAAGGTCTGTAGTTATGCCCGCGACCTGGGGTGCCTCGTCTACAAGTTCACTTCTCCGTCCCGCCGCAGCGTACCAGATCGTCTGTTCATCACCAAAACCGGGGAAGTCTTTTTTATTGAGTTCAAACGCCTCGGTCAGAAGCCTACGCCAGCCCAGGAAGTGGAGATCGACAAAATCAAGAGACAGGGTGTGCCCGTGTGTGTCGCAGACAGCGTAGAAGCTGGGAAGACGATGGTGGACGCGATGACTCGGAAAACGGTCAAACGATCCTATATGATGAGCGATTTCTAACATGCCCATCTTCACTCCAGACGAACCCCAGCAGATCATGCTCAACCACCTCCGCTCCGTGCCGGATGCACTGAACTTCGTGGGCATGGGCATTGGAAAATCCGCGACGTGCCTCTACCGTCTCAACGAATTGTTCCTCTCCGGTGAAGCCATCGCCGCGTTGATCGTCGCCCCGCTGCGGGTCGTCAACCTCACCTGGCCGGCCGAGATTCAGGACTGGGATCAGTTCCGTTGGATGCGAGTGGCTAATCTCCGCGAGACGAGCGGTCAACGGGATTTTCTGGAAGGCCGGGCGCACGTCTATCTTATCAACTGGGATGCCATGAACCTGCTCGTCTCGCTGGTCCAGCGACGGGGCAAATCCGGTGTCCCTTTTGACGTGGTGATCTTTGACGAACTGACCAAGGCCAAGAACCCCGGGAGCAAGCGAGTCAACCACTACCGGCGCCAGGTGCCACGGGTGGCCCGGCAGTGGGGGCTCACCGGCACACCGATCCCCAACTCCTGGGTGGACCTGTTCGCGCAAGCTCGACTGGTGGACGGCGGGCAGCGCCTCGGAACCAACTTCCTCGAATTTAAAAAGCGATACTTCTTCGCCCCGGCCACACCGTTCAAGCCATGGGAGCCCAAGCACGACACCGAGGACAAGCTGGAGGAGAAAATTTCCGACATCACTGTAACGTTGAGAAGCTCCGACTGGTTGGACATCCCCGACACCACTTACGAAGACCGGGAGATCAAATTCCCCCCGGAACTGGAGGCCAAGTACAAAAAGCTGGAGAAGGAACTGGTCATGGAACTGCGCCACGACAAGACGCTCAACGTGGCCAACTCCGCGGCCCTCGTCACCAAACTCCTCCAGTTCACCAGCGGGCACGTTTACGATGAGGAGCGTGAGGTGCATCCCGTCCACAACCTGAAGTTCGATGCCCTCGCGAGCATCGCCAAGGAAGAGAAGCACCCGATCCTCGTGGCCACGATATTCCAGCATGAGCAAGCCCGCATCCGGCAGCAGTTCCCCCAGGCGAAGTTCTTCGCGGACGCCAAGACGCAGAAGGAGCAGCAAGCATTGATCGACTCATGGAACGCTGGCCAGGTGCCCATGCTCGTTGCCCACCCCGCTTCAGTAGGCCACGGGCTCAACTTCCAATACGGCTCCCACGTCATGCTCTGGATCACTCTCACCTACTCCCGGGAGCTTTATGAACAGATGATCGCCCGTCTCGCCCGGAGAGGACAGAAGAACGTCATCAAGATTTACCGGCTGATGGTGCCAGGCACGGTGGACGATGCCGTGGCCGAGGCGCTCACGACCAAAGCGGAAAACGAGTCGCGGCTGATCGCGGCTTTGCAGATGTTGGAGTCATACCGAACCCAGAAGAATTTATGAAAACCCGACAAGATCACATCGATTTCGACCGCAACTACTGCACCCACTACGCGCCGAAACCAGGCACCCTGAAAAGCGACTACTGCGCGCTCGGATTGGGAGCATCGGAAGCGATGGATCGAGCGCGCAAAGCTGGAGAGCCGAACATGTGCCCGTGCATTGGTGGTCATAGAGCGTCTGACGTTCACGCGCTGTGCCCGAAGTGGGAGCGCCGATCACTGGAGCACGCCGAAAAGCGAGCGGACGACATCGAAGAGGCAATGGAGCGCATGGCGGTCGTGATGCCGGTGGTGAGCGAGTGGCGCACTTGGACTCCCAACAACCGGGTATCGAAGCAGGAAGTGATCGAATGTCCGAAATGCAAAGGCCGACTCCATCTCAGCCAGTCGTCCTACAACGGCCATGTTCACGGCCAGTGTGAAACCAAAAGCTGCGTTAGATGGATGGAGTAGCCGCATGACTACGCGCTACCGCAAACCCGCGCACAAGTGCATCACGAGGTACTGTCGCCACCCGCGCGGGGCCAAGAGCCCCATGTGTAGCCGTTGCGCGGTCAGAGCCTGGCGCGCGGCCAACCCGATGAAAGCGAAGCTGGCTATCCTCCGCGACCGGGCTGCCCGGAAAAAAGTTCCCTTCGACCTGGACCTCCCGTGGCTCATCGAGTTCGTACTGGTCAACGCCTACGACCCCACTGAACACCACATCGACCGCATCAAGACTCACCTCGGCTACACCAAGGACAATTTGCAGGTGCTCCCGGCGACTGAGAATATCTCCAAGGGGAATCGGGAGCGGCACTTGGCGGAGGAGCCGTTTTGATATGACCGCGCTCACCCTCAACACCCACCACGAACTCAAGGGCATCACCGCTTTTGATGACCAACACCGAAAACCTATGCAAGATTACGCCGACAAATTAGCCGATGCCGCGGGCGCCGGTTTGGATCTGGAAACCGCCCGCCGTTACGCACGGGGCAGCTTCGCCCTGGGGCTCCTGCTTCTGGGGATGCCCGATGAAGATGACGAGGAAGAAGAGGGACCGGACGAAGCGGAGGATTAGCTGATCCACTTGGCGCCGCCCACGATGCGGTAGCTCATGCCTGGGCTGCTCCACTCGTTGGCGATGCGATCCACGGGGATCGTGGTGAACTCGTGCGCTGCGGCCGGGTTCAAGTCCAGCGCGTGCGAAGGATAGCGTGACACATCCGGCCCGTTGTCGGTCAAAATCGTCGAGATGGCCGTTTCCTCGCCCTCGGCTTCCCGCCACACGCGTACCTCGGTCTTCCATGGGATGTGCGGACCCTTGAAGGCCAGCGGACTGCCGGCGGTGGCGTGCTCCACCGATCGGATGGGTAGGGCGCACTGCTTCACGTCCTCAAACCCCCCATGATTCGGCACCCCGCTCTCGGTCTGCCCGTTGTCGCCGGCATCGAACTTCCCGCCGAAGCAGGTCGCGGTGATGTTGCGCACCACCAGGTCTTCACCGTCGATTTCGTAGGTCCAGGTTGGTTTCATTTGTACCGATACGCCTTGTGGTTCCAGATGTTGACCTTAGCCGGGAGCATCGACTGCGCTGTGGGATCGCCCAGCTTGGCCAGAGAGGTGATGAGTTGTCCCGTAGTTGGGTTCTGCGCAGCCACGGCATTCCCCACCGCTGGAATGGATGATCCCTGCGCAATTGGCTGCTTGGCGTATTTCAGCTTCAGCATCGCCCAGAACTCGCCTTGCAGTTTCGTTACCACGGGAGCAGTGAGACCCACCGGAACGCCGTAGGCTTGTCCGAGACCGGATAGGGCCACGCTGACCAATGGATCGGCAATCGCCGCTGTCTGGTCGAATTGGGCGCTCGTGCAAGAAAGGAGCAGGATAGGGAGGAGGTATGGGAGGAGGCGTTTCATGCGAATTTACAGAGTTTACGTTGTAGCGGGTTCATTTCCATTAATGCCCTGCTGTCCCGACGAACGCGCTCACAATCAACACATCGACAGACACCAAATGGATTAGGGTCATGCTTCCTGGGATTTCTAACGCGTTCAAGCGTATCCCAAAACTTCACAACTTCGGAATCTGGAATACCAAACCATTTCAAGGAAAAATCATTCATACTGGTTTCTGGGGTTGACCGAGTGGCTGACGAAAGGGCTCAAGCTGTTTCTTGGCCCAGTCTGGAGGGTCGGTAGGAGGCGGAGGATTCTCGTAGACGTGCGCCGGAACGGGATTGGAGGCCAACGGAAGGGCTTGCGGGTCTGGGAGCACAGCCTGTACCGGCACAGGATCGCCAAGGTAAGCGTGCAATCCACGGTCAACGGCCACGATCAGCAGGAAGATGAATCCCCACGAGTGAACCAGCCAGCCGGGGATGGGAAGCGTCTTGATCGTATCCGCGTAGGCCAGAACCGCGTCCAGCCCGGCAGCGATGGCCGAATAGAGCTTGATGGTTTGCTGAGTGGTCATGAGAGGGTTTGTTGCCACGTCCCATCAGGGAACATCCGAATGTCGTTGGTGTGTGACTCAAAAATAACAACGCCGTTTATCAGCGAATCCCCCATCGGCATTTTCCAAGTGTTGCTATTCGCAATCATTTTGTTCACCCGTCTGCGTTCCTCATCCCAATCCGGCTGCTTCTTCGCAAGTACCGGAGCCAGCGCGAGAGCAGCCAGAGAGCGGAGGAAAGTTCGGCGAACCATGGCCGTATTTAAACGCAAGTTGGTTGCATCGTCAAGCAGCCTTTACCAGTCGTTCCAGCATGGCGACGTGATGTAGGTAATCGTCATCGGGATGGGGTCTGGGATGCTTCAAAATAGCCGCGTGGAGGGCCATTAGAATTGCCTTTTCCATCTTGGAAAAGTCCTGCCCCTTGGGGATGCAATAATCCCCTCCGGCCTTGGTGATCTGTTCGACAATATCCTTATCTGGGGCTCCCGTGACGACGACGATAGAAGCCCCCGACTGGCGTTTCATTTCCGGGATAGCGGACATGGTTTCCTCCCGGTTGGAGTCGAGCAGGGAAAGGTCCAGAATGATTACGTCGAAGCTCTTTTCCAGGCACATTTTCATCGCCTGACGCAAACTCCCGGTCTGCTCCACCAGGGAGGCGATTTCCCCGATAATGGAACGGAACAGAATGCAGATATTGGGATCGTCCTCGACGATGAGTATGCGCATTGAAATCATTTCTTCATTGCTTCTGAAGACTCCCTCTCCAATCGTTCCGCCAGTGGCCTCAGGGCATCGTCCAGATGTTTAGTATTCAACACGGAGATCATCAAGGAATTTGTGTTCCGCTCCATGGCGTCCCTCAACTTCTCCAGAATCTTCTCCATCCTCAGGGCAAACCAGACCACCACTCCCGATAGTACCGCCGCTGCTGATCCTCCCTGAAGGATATTCGACCACCATGTATCGGGGCTGGCTTGGGCTAGAAAGTCAATCATGTCAGCGGAATGAACTGCGAAGTTCTCGCGTTTTGCAGGCAGAAAGCAGCCAATTTATTTGCCCCCAACTGGTTCGGATGCGTGCCGTCCTGCGTCAAGTATCCAACTTGCGAGTAGGGGAATGGAAACGCATCGTCGCAATAGCAATCGTAGAGCGTTTGGTCAGACGCGACGAGAATGTTGAACGCCAGCCGAGTGTTGTCCCAATCCGATCCTTGCGGTTGGTTGTTGTTGGCGATGGTCGTGCATCCCATCGTGATAAATTTCCATGCCCGAAGCTGCGCCCATATCTGTTTGACCGTTCCGTAGGTCTCGGCAGCGGTCCTGGTCAGAAAATCGTTGGCTCCTACCAAGGTGCAAGCCAAGGCCGGAACACCCGTAGTAATTGGCGCCAGAGGCAAAACGCTGGTCGTCAAGTCGGCCAGCACATCGAGACTCGTCCATCCATCGTGGGCGACGTTATAGAACGGCCCGCCAACCGATCCGACTAATGCGAAAAGAGCATCCGGCCATTGCGGAGGATTGGCCGTGATCGAGTCCCCGAGAAATACCGATCTCGGGAACAGTGGATTGTGGTTGTACTGGTAGGAGCAGAACACATCAAGTCAGCGTACAAGGAACGGTAATCACCTTTCCGTTCGTGTCCGTCCCCAAAACCATCGTGGCGTTTGTCGTTGCCGCGAACGCCCCCGGTGTCAGGCTCCCAGTACCGGCGTTGCCGAACTGGAGTACGATTCCAGATGCTATTTGGACGGTGGAGGCGCTCCAGATCATCGTTGCCGCGCCATTGGGAAGAACTGCTGCTTTGTTGGTGTCATACCCTCCAAATCCAGCGCCGCCCGGGAGTGCATAGTGAACGCGAGTAGTGCCCGTCACCGCTCCGTTGAAGCCGTAGTTTCCGCCGGCTCCAAGCAACTGCATGGATGTTCCGGCATTCCAGTTGACGATACCTGAACCATTGACATTCCACACCCAGTTATTCCACGAGGAAGCGACCATGTTGAAGGTCGGGTTTCCGTTGGATGCTACGGACAACTGAAGCTCATTATTGATGTCGTAGGCCGCAACAACCTGAGGAGCCGCCGTGGACGTAGCACTGAGCGTGGTTGCCGCGATGGTGCCGGGGGTCGTGTCCCCAATCGGTCCAGGGACGTGCGGGTTGAAGCCGAGTGATCCGATCATGTTCCGTAGTAGATTCGTGCCGTCCCGGGCGTCCCCAGGACCAGCGTAACAGTAGCAGCGAGTTTGTTTGGCTCGTTCCAGGGGATGCCAACGGGCCAATCCACACTGTTGATTGTTCCGGTCCCAGTGAGGATGAGGATACCCGCGCCAATCGCATTGGCCGGAATTACCACGGTTTGACCAGCGGTTGCTGCGGCGAAGTTCGGCGTGATACTGGAAACGCCACTTGGCGCGACCGGGATTGGTCCACTCGGGCCACCCCCAATCAGCGCGAGCAAAATCTTCTTCAGCGTCAGTTCCGCATCGTCGGGATTCTGCGGTGTGGTGTTTCCTGGGTATGCGGCCATGGGATTATTTTGCCTTGAGGTGGATCACAAGAAGGCTCGGCTGAAGGGGTCTCCTTCAACCGAGAGTTTCTTGCGACCGGCTCTAGCAGGTGGCGTAGGTAATCAAGCTGTTGTTGCAGAGCTTGTACCAGATCGTCTTGGCGTGGTACGGGATCTCGGGCGCCGCGGCGTACTTGAACTGGCCGAAGTGCCGGCCGCGTTCCTGCAACGGGTCGTAGCAGTTGTTGCCGGGGGGCTCCACGAGGTTCGCCCCCGCCTTGAAGCTCCACTCGCCCATGTAGTTCGTGGCGTTCGGGAACTGCCAGTCGTAGGGCAGCACGATTTCCGCGGTCATGGCACTGGGCACCAGCACCACCGCCGCCTCGTAGCCTGCGGCCAAGTAAGCGTTGGTGTACTGGACACCGTTGGTCCCCTGGGCGGTGATGTCCAGGTAGGTGTTGACCCGCTGGAGGCCGGTGCTGATCTTATTGGCGCGCGGGGCGTTGCCGACCACCACGTGGCGGAAGTTACCGATCGTCCGCGAAGCGTTGAGCCGACGGTAGAGCGAGAGCGAGGAACGGTCCTCCATCCCCATCGAGGCGAACTGAGCGTCCACCCGGCGGTTCTGGTTGTTCTTGATGATGTTCGAGGACCGGATGCGGTTCACGCAGAGCGTGAAGACCACGCCATCGCCGCCATAGCCGATGTATCCATTGCTGTCCGGTTCGGTCGCGCCCACCGAGATCAGGTCATCGGCCACCAGATCGAGGGTGTCTTGCGTCAAGTCGCTGGTGGGCGCCGGGAACGCGGAAGTCGTGTTGAAGGGAGTCTGGGCACCCGTGACACCCCAGGCATTGGGTCCGAGGTACTTGCCGGGGCCACCGAACGCCGGGTCCACGAAGATGTCCCCGAAGTTCATGTAGTCCTCGCGCAGCGCGAACTCGTAGATGCGCTTGGAGCAGCGCCCCAGTTCGTCCACGTAGCCGTTCAAGAACTGCTCGGGGTTGTGGATGTGATCGAGTTCCCGGCGGCAGATTTCGGGACCGCGCAGAAGCAGTTCCTTCGGCCCGTACTGGCGGGTGTAGAAGCCCACCGGGATGTCGGTGAAGGAGTTGTTGCACTGCGGGGAGAGCGTGTTCGTGTCGGCAGGGCTCGAACCACTCAAGGTGATCGGCGTAAACGCGGGCGCGTCGGTGGACGGCTCGGTGTGGCGCAGGGTGTACTTGGTCTTGAGGACGCCCTTGTTCTTGTCGAAGGTGCCCTTGGGGATGGCACCCGTGTAAATGTCGGCATCGGCGGGAACGCGGATGAGTTCCATGCCGAGATTTTCAGTTGCGATTGCGAATGCTTGAAGGCTGTCACAAGCCATAGTGGTAAAGTGGTAGTCGAAGTGATGGTTGAGACCGTGCGAGCAAACGCCCGCCTGATCGGGTTGCCTTCCATCGGATGCGATACCGCCTTACGCCTTCTGGTTTGCGGGGGACGACCCGCTGAATACGTCCTGCTGCGAGAATGTGCTAAACCGTTGAACTCGTCAACAATTTATTTTTCAGTCCCCGATATTCCCCGTCGCCAGCATCTCCGCGAACTTCGCCCCCGGGCGCTTGTTTTCGCCTGGGCTGGGCTTCGGTGGCGTGTTCCCCCGAATGTCCGGTCCCGCTTTGGCGCGGCCGGCCAGCTTCTCTTCGGCCTTCAACCGGGCATCCCGCTCTGCGCGGAAGAGTTCAGCCAGATGGCCCGCGCGCAGCCCCATGGCGAGGGTCTTCAGCACGGCATCCCGGGGGCGCTGTCCGCGCGCCATCGCCTCGGCTTCCTTGAAGGCGCTCTCCACCGCCTCATTCCATTCCGGCGATTCCTCGGCAGTGCGGAGCATGAAAAACTCATCAGGCAAAGTCTGCTTCAGCTTGCCGATTTCCCCCGCCAGTTCGCGGGCTTTGGTCTCTTGCGTCTCCCGCTCCTTGGCGGTGCGCTCCTGTTGCTTGGCGCTCCACTTGCCCTCGGCATCGGTGAGGAACTCCTTGCGCTTCTCATCGAGCTTTTCCAGATCCTCCACCATCAAGCGCAACACAGTGCGATCGTCCACATCGAGATCGGACATCGCCTCTTTCAGCGCGGCAGCCTTGGCCTTGCCGGTGAGCAGGAGAGCCTCTTTGAACTTCTCGCTGTCGCCCCCGAAGTCGGAGAGCTTGGTGGTCATCTTCTCGACCAACCCGCCGCGTTCGCGGGTCATCTGTTGGTACTCCTCGGACTTCTCCGGGTTGCCGATCTTGACCGCTTCCGCGAGTTGGTCCCGTTCCTTCTTCAGCCCTTCAAGTTGGGCGCGGAGTTCCTCCTGCTCCTTGGCCGGGGCGACGGTCTTGCGCGCTTCCTCGATTTCCCCCTTGAGCCGTTTGATCTCTTCAAGATTTTGACCGATCAGCGCGCGCATCTTCGGGATGTTGGCCGCGGCGGTCTTGTCATCCTTGAACTCGGCCAAGGGATCGGGCGCGGCAGGGGCCGGTTCAGCAGGCTTCGGTGGGGCCAGGATGCGATCCACCGCGGACTTCGGCTGAAGCTCGGGGGCGGGGGCATCCTTCTTCGCTGGCGGCGTTCCACCTTCAGGCGTCGGAGGAGCGTCCAGTTCGCGGGCTTCCATGAACTTCCGCGCCATGTTCTTCACCCCTTCGCTGGGCGGGTCCATTTTCGTCGGGGCTGGCGGTGTGTCGAGTTCAGTGCTCATGGTGATTTCTTCTTACGGGATTTCTGAGGGTGAGAAAGTGCTTCCAACCGCTTTGCTTCCGCGTCAGCTTCCGCAATCGGGTCGGGGTGAGTTTGCTCAAGTTGGACGAACTCGAAGGGCTTTACTGCGAGAGTAGAGAGAGCGGATTCGAGGCGGGTGTGTCCTTGCATCTCCTTCAACTTCAGAGCTCCAAATTGCTGGATCTCTGCGTCAGTGAGGGTGTTGATCTTGAAAACCCTCAGATCCTCTTCGGCCAAGGCCATCGCCGCCGCCCACATCGGACTCGACACGACAGCGTTCCACTGAGCACCGAACTCGCTGCGAAACTGTTCCTTGGTCATGGGGTCTGGTTATTCCGGCGAATCTTGCTGGCCACGTCAGCGTCCTTCAGCACCAGATTTTGCTGGTGGACTTGGGCCGCACGAATCTGGTCCTGGGTCATCTTTGCGTTCAGTCGGGCGTCGGTCATGGCCTGCTTCTGATCCTTGCGTTGTTCATCAAGAAGCATCTTGCGCTCCTTGATCTGAGCGTCAAGCTGAACTTTCGTCTGCGCGATCTGCGCGTCCTCGGAGAGTTTCTGTTGCGGAGGCGTCTGAGATTGGTTGGCCTGGATTTCATTCTCCATCCTTTTCAGGGCATTGGAGAGTGCTTTCCAGTGCTGGTAGAGCACCCGGAACTCCGGTAGCCGACTCTCCAGTTTCTCCAGCGCTTCAAGGTGGTCCGCGCTGTGGGTGCCCAGCGCGTGGAGCGCGGTGAACGCCGGCTGCGCTTCCATCTGCTGGTTGAGGTAGGCGGCGTTGATCTCGTCTCCTTTGCCCAAGTGGATGTTGAGATGGCGCACGTGGTCCTGCCGGTCCCCTACCTTCGCCTCACCACCTTGCACCAGCACATCGCTTTCGAGAGTAGCAAAGCTCTCGTCGGCGGTGACGGTGTTGCCATCGTTGAGCGAAGGCGCGTAGCGGTCCACGTTTTCGTAGCTGAACAAGGTCGCCGCCAGATCACGCAGCATGTTGATCTTCCGATCGTCGGTGGTGTTGGGGTAGATTTGCTGAAGGCCCATCATCAACGCTTGCAGCCGCGCTGCCGCCGAACCCGCGCCGATATTGCGCACCGCGCGCACGTCGATGATCTTCTTCAGCATCTCCCGCGGCGTACCGAGACTTTCCAACCGGGAGTAGAACGCGCGGGTGAGGCGTGCGGAGCGTGTCGTTCCTTCCGGCGCCACCTTGAGCATATCCACGATGTCCGCGTAGTACCCGCCCAGGTTGCGATAGTAGAGGTTGTGCGTGGCTTTGGGCGCGCGGTTGGCGTCCTGACTGCGCATGGCGTATTCCATGTAAGTCTGCCGATCCTTGCCCTCCACCTCACCGCCCATGTAGTTCTGGTTGTTCTGGGTGAGCGAGTCGCGCAGTTCACCGGAAAGCTCAGTCAATCCACGAGAAACGTCCTGGAACTGGATGCCCTGCACGGGCTCAATCCCCTGTGGGAGAATTGACATCACTCCCAGCTTCAGGAGACGGAGCTTGTCCGGGTCGAAGTCGCCGGTCTGACGCATGGGCATTGTAGCCGCGAAGAGAAGCGAGTCGAGCGCGGCATTGCGCACCCGGTTGTCCGTCTCAAAAAATTCCTTGGTGCGGGCGCCGATGCCCCGCACGCTCTGGAGGGTGCCATTGCCGTTGTCGTAGGGGAAGATGCGCAGGGGGGCGCGGTTGAACTTGAAACGCTTTTTGAAGAGGTAATCCTTCGTCGGGTTGCGCTCCTGCACGATGTAAAGCGAATAGGAATCGTCCTTCTCGAACTCACGGACGAACATCATGTTGAGCCAGAGCCCCGCCCGCCGGCTGGTCGTGTAGCCGATGTCCCCCTGCTTGTGGAGCCGCTGGAAGTACATCGGGTCCCAAGTGGTCTGGGCGGTGATCCGCTTGGAAGTTTCGCTCATCGTCTGCCACACCACGGGCACGTTCCAGCCTTCCTCCGTCGCCGCTTCCTCATCGCGGATGCGGTCGTAGATGTAATTCTGCGTCCAGAAATCCCGCACCATGAAGAACTCGCCGTCCTCGTGGAAATCGATCGGGCAGTCATCGGGAAAAAGCACTGTCCCCGGCCGGGTGGTACGGGGAATCCACTCCCCTTGATCCATGCGCGGCCACACGTGCGTCCCCAGCCCGTGCAGCACCATGTTGTCGATCCGGCTGGTGGTGTGGGTCTCGTACCCCGGCCATTGACGAAAGAGCAGCCAGGTCAGTGCGCGGGCGATGTTGTTCTCGTGATCTCGCTTCTCCGGCCCATCCTTGATGTCGAGTTCGATCTCCGCGACGGACTCTACTTCGCTGTCGAGATTGTAGATGGCACTGCCGATATTGTCACAGAGCCCTTCCAACCCCCGGTAGTTCGTCCGCGCCCTCCAGCCTTGGCCGGATTCCCGCAGAGCTTCCAGCGAGTAGGTGGGGTTGCCATCGTGGAGCTTCTGGACGGCGGTGCGCCAGGCGTTCAGGGCCGCGTCCGCATCGAGCATTTGGTTACATGCCGTCTGAAGATCATTGACATTGGAAAACCTTTCAGGCACTACCTTTTCGCCTTTCGGCCCCAAATGCAACGTGGAGGGCAACTCCCCGGCGCTCATGCAGCCTCCTTCAACGACGGGCGCCGGTTTAGAGCCTGTTCTTTTCGGGTAGCCCAACGGCAGTTTCCGGGCTCATAATTCCCATTGTTGTTAATCCTTTCGATTGTCAACCCTTCGGGGCACTTACCCATATCAGAGAAAAAGTGGATGAAGCTCTCGCGCCATCTTGGGCAGATGGAGATGCCCCTCCCGCCATAATATGCGTAACGCGATGACCGGGGGTTTTCGCATCTCTGAATAATCCCCGTCCAGATGTTAAATTCTCTGGTGTCCGAAGCTCCATGTGTCCGGCTCCTATCCCCCAGTGCCGCACGGTAAACACACCCGCAACTTGTGGTATTCCCTTTCCTTAAATTCCCAGCAAAAACAACGGAGAATCCACCACAATCACATTCACAAAACCAACGGGTTCCAGATGAGTCTTTACGGGCGAGATTGAGGACGGTCAGCTTCCCGTATCGTTCTCCAGTTAAGTCTTGGAAGCGCATGTGCTCAGATGTTTAATACGGTTAAATTTAAGTGTCAACGGTGGAGTAGTTGTAGTTGGCGTTAAGCCGATCCTGCCGCCCCTGACACCCGCACTCGACATTGAACTTCTCACGGTACCAAGCCTTGAAAGCCTCGGACGTGTCGTTGCCGATGATTCGTGCCACAGTATCGCCAATGCCCCGGTCCTCGGGTTTCCCCAAAGCAGCTTTCATCGCCTTGGCCCAGAGTGGCCAGTCGGTGTAGGGGATGGGCCGCAGGTGGATCGGTGTGGGCTCCATCCGGGTCCACGGGTTGTCGTAGACCTTGCCATCCTCCAGACAGGGCAGCGGGAAGTTGTCGCAAAGCCATTTGGCCACCGCTTCATCCCCCGGAGGCTCCTGCCCGTTCTGCTGGTAGTGCCGCGTCACCGTGGCGAGGAGCGCGATGTAGCTCTGCGCGCCGAGATCCGTTTCCCGCGATTTCCCGAGAGACGGGTAGCGCCAGCCACCGGCCGGCGGTGTCATGGTGTCGCGAAGGTAGGGCATGGCTAGCGCAATCTCGGTCCTACGAACCACGTCACGAGTGAATACCGGGTGCCAGAGGTTACCGCCGTGACCCGATGCCGGTTGAAGGAGGGAAACAGGATCACATCTCCCTGATCGCGAAAATAGCCTTCGGGCAGGGGGTCGTTGTGTAATTCCAGCCGACCTCCTTCGTAGTCCTGTTGCTTCGACAACTGAATAACCATTGACAATTTCCGGTCAAAAGGCTCCGTACGCCTCCAGTTATTATCTTCATGCCAGTCGTAACGGTGGCCAGCATCTGCGTGGTATTCTGTGAACTGGATTTCGGTAAATCCTCCACACTGTCCAGCGATTTCTAGTCCAAAACCAACACGATTGCTTTCCAGCATAAGCCGCTCCATGCGTAAAAAAAGCCACTGCATCGCGGGGTCTTCACGACTCACCCACCGTAGAGTGCTTTTACGGATGGAAGTATCTACTACATTCGTGCCGCCATATCCTACCGTACCGTCACGGGTCGGGTATTGCATGGCACGACTAACCACAGCGGCGCACTCCTCTTCGGACAGGGCTTTTCGGTGTAAGCGATACCAGTCCATATTACGAAGGGATGAGCACAGTGATGGTTTGGCAGTTGTTAGAACAGTCGAGATAGCTGAAGGTCAGTGTTTCCCCTACGGGACCCGGAGGACCCGGGGGGCCAGGAGGACCTTCCCCGGGAGGACCCGGAGGACCTGGGGGGCCTCCGGGATCACCGGGAGGGCCAGGACTTCCGGGGGGGCCGTCGCCACCGGGCGCTCCCGGAGGTCCATCACCACCAGGGGTTCCCGGAAGGCCGGGGCCGGTTCCTCCTACTCCTGTTTCCCCCGTCGCGGAATCCAGCCATTGACTACCTGGAAGACCACTAGCTGGTGGCAACCTCAGTTGAGCAGGAATCTCCGAACCCCGTGGATTGGCTTGCCATGAAGCAGGAGTGTTCATGCTGGTGATTGCCCGCTGGTGTAGCGTATCTTGATGAGCCGAACATAGCACTGCCACATTCCTGCCACCTCCAATTTTTGTGGCTGCTCCATGATGGTGATGAACCCGTTAGCGGTTCCTGCGGTTGTTCCGGCGTTAGTGACAGTTGGTGGTGCGACGAGGGTAATCTCAGTTGGTGAAGGCACAGTGGCGATTTGCCAGATGTCGTCCAACGATGGGGTGCTGTCGGTACCCACTAATTCCACATATTGCCCAGGTTTCCAGTAGTGGATTCCGGAAAGAGTGATGAGCGGTGCCGCGCCAGTGCCGATGCTAACAATGTTAAGTGATGCCACCAAGAGTGGCGGGGTGCTCACTGGCAAATCGAGAAACGCCTGCGATACCGCAGCACCGGGAGTCATTTCGCCTGTGGTTCCCGCGCCAGTCACGGTCACAGGAATAAATCCATCATACACAAAAGTAGTAGAAGAACCAATGGACGCAACCGATCCGGTACCATCAATAGGGGGTGTGCTGTCAGTCCCCGCGAGAGTGACCAGCGCACCCACGGTCAACCCTGACGTGGAAGACACTGTAACCGTCTGACTTGTTCCCGTACTAATAGCACTAATTGGAATAGGACTGGGGCCGTGAACAACTGTTATCGACGGGGACGGGCCTGTAAGTCCGGTAGCCGTGTTTCCAGTGCGCCAACTATTTGAAGTCGCATAAGTAACGGTGAATAGCGGGCCGCTACCGTTAAGTGATCGCGAATAGTTTACAGAGAAAGTCTCGATCTGAAAAGTGCCCTGAGATGGAATTATAATCGTGGGCGTCCACGATTTTTCAAAAGAATCCGGGGGTGGTCCGACAAAGAAAAATCGTTTTCGGCGGCTGCCTGGATTTGGACCCCGATAACCCGCTTGCGTGGGCATCCCCACTGCTGCGCCACCGCTTACATTGAGAGAGAAATACCCCAAGCTCAATACTGAAGCCGAACCCCCTTGCGCAGACCCCAAGTAGAGGTTAAATGCCTCTAGGTAATCCGGGTAGGGGTAATCCTCCTCCACCGCCACATCCTCATTGAACACGCTCACGTCAGGAATAGCTACGATGCTCTCCACCTTCATCTTCACGTTGCCGTTATCCGTGCGGACGATCTCTCGTTGCACCTGATTCTTGCTCTGCGCGGTACCCGCAGCCGTCCCCGCAATCGTGACAGGATTCGCGGGCGTGACCACCATCTGGTTCGGGGCGGGAACACTTAGGATTTGCAGCACCCCGTTAATCGCCGGGGTCGAGTTCGTCCCGGCAAATGTCACCCACGCACCCGGCGGCAGGTTGTGCCCGCTGGCCAACGTCACGGTTACGTTGGTGCCGGTGGTGATTGAGGACACATTGATCGCCGCCGGTTGGAAAGTGCCCAACTGGTAACTACCTGCGGTGTTGGCCCCGATCTCCTGATTCGTCACGATGATCGGGATTCCCGAGGGCAGATGCTCCTTGAACTCCGTGACGACTGGGCCGGGTAGTGTTCGATATTCGAGAACGATGCGGACGAACTCCCAGCGCCACGGGCTGTCATCTGGAAACTCCTGCTCGATCTGCCGCACCAGTTGCGCCGATTGCGGCTGAATCTGCGCCGTCGCCGCCGCGCCGGTACCGCCGCCGGTATCGGTGATGGTGACAGACGGTGGTGTGGTGTAAACCCCTCCACCCTTGGTCACGATAATCGCGATGATGATTCCGTTGGCGATTACCGGAACCGCCTTGGCTGTGCCGCTGCCAAAACTGATGGCTGTTGCCTTGGAATAGCCGGTTCCCCCGTTCGTCACCTGAACTGCTATTACGCTGGTCAGCGTGGAGAACATCGCGCCTCCGAAATTCTTAGCATCCCGAGTGTCCCGGCGCACGGAGTAAACCCGTTTGAATGTCGGGTAGGCCAGTTGATCCTCGGCATAGGTGACTTCGGCGTTGTAGCTGTCCTGCGCCGCCGGGTCACTGGCCCATATCCAAACGACAAACTCATGGCTGTTGCCGAGCCTTTGCTCATCGAGAAAGTAGAGATTCGGGAACTGCGCGATGACCTGAGGATTGGCCCCTTGAATCTGGGAATAGAGCACCCCCCGCTGCGGGGTGACGACGGCCATGTAAGCGGGGTCTGTCCGCTTGATGACTTCGGTGTAAAACCCATCCGCGAAGTTCGGAGAGTGAAACTCCCGAACCGGAAAACGCGGAGGCGGAATCTGTGGGCGATCTTCAGGCATCAGAGTGCGTTCACGTTTGCCTCGTGCTTGTGCCAATCCACGTTGGCGGCATCCGCCACGATCATTTCCACGATGGTAGCGATGCGGTGCTCGTGCCTGTAAGGTGCCTCGGGGTCATCGCCGGGTTCGTCTGTGTTGCCGGGCTGCCGCTTCGCTTCAAACGCTTTGTCGAAGGCCGTCACCACTTCATCAGGGATGCCTGCTTTCTGGCACAGGTATGCTTCCACCAGTTCGTGGAGGGCCACGAGAAATTCGGAATCAGCATCACCCATTCGGGAAACATGGATGCCAAAGCCATGATGCACTCCGTAATCCACCCAGTCCCCGCAAGTCGGGTATCTCTGCTGATCGTGTGCGAGCGTGCTCGCAGAGAATAAAATCCGATTGCTCATAGCTTCATCAGTTGAGGTTTAAATTCTTCAAGAGCGTCTACTGCCACGCTCATTTTGTCACACTCTATCTTGCCGGCCGCGTTCCGGCAATCCTCGATTGCCGCGTCAATCGTCGCTCCCAGTCCGATCACGCTCCCGATCTCCAGCATTCCTGCATCGCTCTTGAAGACGCACTCCTGTCCGTCGCCCCGGATGCCGGAGTGATAAAGGCACACCTGCCCCCGTACCTTGGGATCAATGAAAATCGGGATGCTCTGTGTCTCGGCAAGGTCAGCCTGGATGAGTGCTTGCGCGGCAAACGGTGTCTCCACCACCGGCTCCACGATCTCGCCGCCGGCCGCGGCCCAGACGATCTCGGAAAAGTTCTCACACATCAGCATGAACGTCTCCCCACACGGGCTGGCCATGCGACAGGTGGGGTCGGTGAAGTAGGGCTTCCCATCTTTGGCCACGCGAATCTCGGTGGAGAAAAATCCCCGGTAGGGGTTCCACCCTGAGCGGTCACGGTTCGCCGCTTCAAAGACCGGCCCCAGGTTGTCGTTGATTTCGAGAACTTCCTTGGGGAGCCGTGCGTAGGGCAGCATCCGCGCCAACCCTGTTTTATCTTTGCCCTCCACGGCGTACTGCACGGTCTTGGCGAATTTACCGTCCACGATGATCTGGTCTGACCCTACTTCACGCTTTGAATCGAGTGAATCCTGAACCAGAAACCACTGGTCTTCCGACAGCGCCCCGAGATCGTGTTGAAGAACATCGAGGCGGGGTTTGGAGATGCGCGAGTCGATCCAGCGGAAGGTCTCGCAGAGCCCGCGGTGGTAGCTGATCTTGATGTACTTGTCCTCCTCATCCTCCAGATGCTCCCGCAGCGCGGTCATCCCGCGCACCATCTCCCACGGCACGGTGTTGAATCCATTGGCCTTCAGCGTGGAGTAAAAGTCATCCCGCCAAAGCTCCAATTCTTCCCCCCAGCCGCAACCGAAAACGCGGTGCCCCATCGAGCGGAGATAGGCTTGCGTGTCAGCCCAGTAGAGATCGGGAAAAACGAACAAATCCACGTCCTCGATGTGTGCTTCCCAGCTATCCGCGCGCTCCACGTTTTTATACCCCGCACCGATCGCAGAGTCATTCGGGTGTGGAAAAGCATGACGGGTGCCGCGATGATAAAGCACCCTCCCGAAGTCGCGGGCGAGGCGATGCGCTACTGGAGCAAAGAGCCCATTCTCAACCACCATTACCGTTTTGTCGGAAAAGTTCATCGGCGTTTTAGCTTCACACTCGGCCCTCCACCGCTGGATTTCGGCTGGGTGCTGTAATCTTCTCCCACATGGACGCCTGCCATGCCGAGCCCAAAAGTCGCGATAGCTTTGAGGACCACCTGAATCTCACGGTCCTTGAACCCTTTGGCGTGCAAGTCGGCCGCGATCTCTTTGGCTGCGCCGGCCAAGGGAATTGGCCCTTGGGAGACCACGTATTCCCCCAGCGTGTAAGGGTCTTGCCCCTTGAACTGCGGTTTCTCCTTGTTCCATGGCAGCGGGCGCCCTTGAAAATCCGAGCCCGTGGCCAGGTCCGCAGCCAACCCCACCGGAGGATTCAACTTGCCCCGGAGATAACTGCCCACCGTGTCCACGGCTTTCTTGTAACGGGAGCCTTCGCGGTACTGCTGCTGCGCCGTCCGGTCAGCGAGCAAATCTTTCCAGATCACCTGCCCCAGCAATCGTACCGGATCGAGCAGGCCACCATCCGCGGTGAGCGTCTTGTCCCCGGCTTTGAACTTCAGCCAGTCCGATTTCGTGGGGTCAGTGAGGTTGACATTCTGCTTACTCCCCGTTGCACTGAGAATCGCCTGGTTAGTGAGCAGTGCGGCAACAAGGGTGCCGGTGAACTCCGCGGCGTTCTTCAACCTGGTCTTGGCTGCGAAAACGTCTGCCGGGCTGGACTGCGGATCGAACAACGTCCGTGCCGTCTTCACCGGATCAAAGAGCACGCGGCCCCACCGCGAAGCATAGAGGCGCGGAGCGAAGAACGCGGCTTCCAGCACCGGATTTTTCGTCACGTTGTAAAACCCCTCTTCGAGAGTCTTGCCCATCGGGTTTGTCTTCGGTGTCGCCCCTGTCGCCTTGTTGTTGATCTCAGCGATCAACTTGCGCGCGGCATCCGCTTGCTTGGGGTCATTCTTGATTTCCTCGGGCACACGCGACCAATCCGCTTTATTCATCTCCATGCGAACCAGTTTCAGCGCATCGAATCCACGTGCACCTTTTTCCCCCAGCTTGCCGAGCCACTGCGCGTACATACCATAATCCGTGTAGGTCTTCTCCGGGTCAATGGACGCCCCCGCTTTCTTCCACGTCTCGAACTCGGGATCGTTCTTCAGCCGGTAGATCAGTTGGTCGTGATAGGCTTTGTCGTGCCACATGCCGAACTGCCGGCCAAAGTTCTTCCAGTAAATCGCCGCGCGCGTGGGGCGAAAGATCACCCCGCCGGCATGTGTCACCATGCCCACGCTGCCGTGACCGAGGATCTTCAAGGCAGTGATCGAGCGGAAGGTGCTCATCGCTTCCTTGAGAAGTTTCTGCTGGGGTGAAAGCTGTTCGTATTTCTTTTTTTCGATGGCCTTGTCCACCTCGCGGCGAACCTCCGTGAGCTTGGCTTCCGCCGCCGCAACCTCGGCGGTCTTCTTCAGCGGAACTGGTTTCTCTTTTTCAAAGTTGCCGGTCTTCAAGCGCTCCTCCAGGTCAGCGATTTGCTTCGTGATCTGCGTCATCCGGCGCTTGTTGTAAATTTCCTCCTTGGTCGGCTTCGGGGCGTTGCTGGTGCCCTTCTTCACCGCGGCCTTCGTCGCGGGCTCCATCGTCTCCTTGTCGATCAACTCCTTGGTCTTTTCCCATGCGTCCTTGAGGAAAGGTTTGACTGCATCACCAAAATCCTCCAGCACCCGCGCGCTGACTTTCGCCAGGTCGAGACCGATCTCCCCCACGTGTGAACGCATGATACGCGCCACATCGAGCACGATGGTCGGGTCCACGCCGGCCGAGGTGCGCCCCAGTCTTTCCCGCAAACTCTTCCGAGCTTCGTCCGCATCCACTTTCCAACGGTCCACGATTTTCTGGGCGATGTCGAAAACCGTCTGACTCACTTTCGGCACTTTGTCCAGTTCCGCTTTCAAACCAGCGATCTGCTTCTCGTAGTCGGCTTTTAAATCCTCAGCCAGTTTTTTCTCCGCGGCATCCCGCGCCTTGATCGCCTCATCCATCTTGGCTGCGGCCGTCTCCGCTTGCGCGCGTTCCCCTTCATCGAGCGGCCCACCTTTGGCCGTGCGCATTTTCCGCTGAATGCCTTCGAGGGAGTAGTCCTCGCGGATCATCCGCTGGTACATCCGACCCACCCGGCCCCACTGCGACCCCGCTTCCTTCTGCGCGCGGTCCAGCCGGTCAATCTGCGTCTCCAGATCTTTCAAACTGGCCTGCGCCTCGGCGCGCTCCAGTGGAGATGCCGATTCGTTGTTGAGCTTGGCATCCGCCTGCCGCATATCCTCCAGCACCCGGTTCCGTTCCACCAAAAGCAGCGCGGCATCGTCGCGGGAAATAGCGGTGTCCCCGGTATCGAGAATCCGCGAGACCAAGTTCTGTGCCGCCTTGGGGTCTCGATCCTGAGTCTCCACTGCGCGCTGTACCGCTTCCTCCTCGCTCTGCCGCTCGGCTTCCGGCAGCGGTTCTTCCCCGCGGGCCAGTCGCTCCACAAGGACGGTGACCTTCTTCAGTCCGGTGATGGCCTGGGCTGACTTCATCGCCTCTGCTTCGCGCGGCCCCATGGCCCCGGGACCGCCCGTGTAGTCCTCACCGAAGGCTTCCTTAGCCACATCCGCCGTGGGGTGGCCCCGCCCTTCCTTACCGCCGGGTTCGTCAATGTACTCGGAGGGGCGGGAGGTTTCCTTGATCTTCGACTTGCCGGTGATCGCTTTGGCCAGCGTGTCGGGCTTCGCGTCCGGTGTGCCGAGATGGTCCTGCAACTGCTGGCGCTCCTCGTCGGAATAATACTTCAACTCGCGCGCCACGGATTCCGCGGGGTCGCGGTTGACCCGGCCTAGTTTGCGCAGATCATCAGCGAGTTTGGCACCGGGTTTAGGTGAAGCCTGCTCGCCGGGTTGAACAGCGGCAGACTCGGGTTTTAGTAACCCTTCTTCTTGGACTTTTTGGGCATTTTCTTTTTCAACGGGATCACCTCCTTTCATCAAATCTTCGCTGTGCAGTCCGCGTTCATCGCGGGCCATTGCTTTATCGAAAGTCGCCTGGTCAATCTGTCCGGTCTTCAGCGCGCGCTCTGCCGCCTCCGTGCGGGTCAAGGGTTTGCCTTCTTCATCGTGAAACCCACGCTCCCCCACAACGGCATCCACGTTGCCCGTGGCCACCGCGCTTTTGATTAAATCCGCGTGCTTCTGGCCGATCTGTCCCTTCACCGCGATCTCTCCATCACTGAGTAATGCCGGGCCAGCGATATTGGAAGTCCCACCCGCTGCCTCGGCAGGAATCTTATCCCCCGATAGTTTTTCCTCCTCGGCAGCGGGTGGGGTTGGTGGTTCTTCCACCGGAAGACTTTCAACCGCCTCAGCGGTCAAGGGTGCCCCCTGCTCCCGCAGGGCTTGCGTAAATGCCGAACTACGACCACCTTGGACGGGTGGACTCGGAACTTCAGCAGTATCTCCTGCTGGCGGTACTTCCGCTGGTGGCGTGGCTGCTTGTTGTTTTATTCTCTCCTCGCTCGCGGTAACTTTTTCCCGGGGAACCTCCAACAACTGCCCTTCGATCGTATCGAGCAACGCTTGACGCTGCTGCTGTTTTTCAGGCGGCAGACCAGCCATTCCTTCACGCAATTTCTGCTTGGAAAAGTTCAACCCATCCACGATCTCATCCGGGGTGTGGGGGAAAGTTCTCCCCTCAGTCGTCTCCTTCGGAGCCATATCCTTGAGGGCAAGCTGAGTGTTGAGCTTTGCCAGATCATCCCCGGAAAGCCCCGCCTTCCTCAAACCTACTTCCGCCGTGGAAGTCCCGATACCATGGCTCGCCGCGGTCAGCGCCATACCTGCCCCAAAAATAAAGTCGGTCACGGCTTGCGCGCGTTCCTTGGCGGTGTTGGCCGCGCCGATCTTCTCCTTCGCTTCCGGTAACTGCGACCCCATGAACAAGGCGAATCCCGCGCTGGCAAGTTTCTGTACCACCTTTGGGGCTCCACCGAGGGGTGCAGCCAGCGCCGCAATGCCGAGATTCTTGGTTGAAGACAACCCCTCAATGTTCTCCGCAATGCTGTTCTCGATCCCCGCCATTGTCCCCTCAGCTTTATTCCGCGGCAGAGTGATACGAGATTCATTGAAATCTGCCGTCTGCTGCTCCTGCGTGTAGCGGGGGGCAATGAGCGGCTGACCTGGTAGCGCGGCTTGGTTGTAAGCCTCGCGGGTGCGCTCGGTTCCCTCCACCACCGGGATACGGGCAGCCTCGGGCGAACGGTTGAGCGCGTCCATCTCCTGCTTCAACGGGGAGAGGTGGCTGGCCACATCCTCCAGCGAATACCCATGTTGCTTGGCCACGGCAAAACGGGGGTCTTGCTGGGTCAGATGATCGTAGATTTCATCATCCGAATATCCAGCGGTGCGAGCCTGCGCCAGTTTTTCAAGGTCGAGCATTTACTGGGAGAAAATGTCACTCAACGCAGGGCGCGCGGGTGTCGCGGCGACAGGAGCAACTGGGACAGGTGGAGTCGCTGTAGGCGTGGCAACGGGAGACACCGGGGCAGGAGCCGCGGGCGTCGGCGTCCCAAGGGTGATCCCTCCGACCGAGACAGAGGGCATCCCTCCTGTGGGGGGGGGTGGCACGGTAGCCGCCGGCGGCTGGGGAGTGATGACCTGATGCACCGCGTCCATCTGCGCCTTGGACAACGCCAGATTCGCCGTCACCGCGGCGAGGTTCTTCTTCGCTTCCGTCTTGTCGGTGATCGTGGGGTCGTCCACTTGTTTCTGGAAAAACTGCTGCTGTGCAAGCTGCCCGGTGTGCGTCCCCTCCATCTTGGCCACCTCGATCTTCTGCGCGGTGGTCAATTCCGGTTTCGCCGGCTTCACCGCTTCCCGGGTAACAGTGGTGTCCCCCTCCTTGGTCACGGTCTTGGTGATGTTCAACCCCGCGCTGTCCTTCATCCCCGCGTCCTTCGCCGCTTGCGCAGCCTTGGCGTGCGCGGCGTTCAGAGCGTTCCAGTCGTGGTTGCCATCCTTGTCCGTGAAAGCCGAGGGGTCGCCACCCATCGCCGCGTAGGTGCCGGTGGCCTTGATCCAGGCCAGTTCCTCTTTCCCCGCCTGCTTCTGCCCTTCTTCGAGTTCACTGAAGCGATGCTGGGCCACCCGGTAGTTGACCCGCGCGCCATCGGTAAAAGCCTCGTTGAGAAACTTGTTGTCCTGGGCCAGCGGGTGCTTGGCCATGATCGCGGCATAACTCTGCTGGTAGTGCGGGTCATTCAGGGGGTCGAGCTTGGCGACTTCCCGCTGAGCGCTGGCTACCTGTTTTTCTTTCTGGATGCCTTGGCGAATGGCATACTCCTGCTGTTCCAGCCGGGCCATCTCCTTGACCGCTTCGAGTTCCTGACGGCCGGCCGCTTCCTCCTCCCGTCTCTGCGACATCACGTCTTGCAGTTGCAGCCGACGCAAGGCCAGAGGGTTAATCTGCGTCTGCGGCTGGCGGAATCGGTAAATGGTGGAACCACTGGAAGCCCGTCCGCGAGACCGGAAGCCACCTGGGGGGGTGTAAAAAGGTTCGTCCATAAATCAGCGTCTCGCCCAAGGTGAAACCGAGGCAGGTAATGCTGGGAAAGATTGCTGCCCCATATTCCCCGGGACGGTGATACTGCCCCCACCGGGGAGGTTCAAAATCGAAGCGCGGATGTTGGGGTCCGGGGCTCCCGCAGCCCTGTAATTCGCTCGTAACGAAGCGTTGGCCAACTCTTGGTTAGCTTTGAAAGACGCGGCAGCCGATCGGTCATTGGCTGAAAGACTCCGGGTATTACCGCTGGATGCTGGGCCTTGAACGGAAGCTCTGGTAGGAGCCTGAAGCCGGGTATCGTAGGTCAGGGTATCCACCGCAGACGCCAGCCCCGGTGACGGGGCACCTACGTGCGCGGACACGCTAGGGGGCATGGACAACGGGGAATCCGCTACTGGAGAAAACCCCGGGCCATCCTGCATCGCGTGGAGACTGTCCAGGCCGGGGGTAGCCGAGCCCCCGCCCAACGCAGTGCCGCTGCCATCGGGCGAAGTGTACCCGGTGATATTGCCCCGCTCACCCCGCTGGGCCACATCACCCCCGGAATAGACGCGTCCAGTCTGGGCGAAGTAGTCAGCCGCGCTGATCTTGCCGTTGGCTACCTGCTGCTGGAGCTTGGCCGCATCCATAGGCTCGGCGCCATGGAAGGTAGCCAGCCAGCGCTGGATTTTGTCGTGTGCCGCCTGGACCGCGGCGAGGTGCGCCTGCTCCTCGGTGCCCTCACCGTGGAGAAAAGCCTGTGACCTGTCGAAGTCTGCTCCGGGGTAATAGCTATCCGCCGGCGAAGACAACACGCTCTCCGGTACATCATGCAGGCCGGGAGCGAGATCAGCGGCAATTTGATCTTCTTCGTCCATATCAGAGTCCGCAGTACATCCCGCTGATGTTGAAATCGTCCACCCGCTGGAGGACACCTTCCGCACCGTAGCCGGTGTCGTCCTCCACTTCGTCTGCGAGGATCTTCATTGCCTTGGCCCACGAGGTGGTGGCGCGCTCATCCTGATTATCCTCCTCGGTGAGCGCCTGCAACCCCCAGCGCAACGCCCCGATGTTGGAAGGAAACACCGGATCATTCTGATCGGCCAGCGGGTAGTACCCGAGCTTGACGATGGCCACGTATTGCCCCGGCGCGGAAGAAGTCCACTTGGAGCAAACGGGCACCTTGTACCGGCGCCAGCCGATGACCTGTTCCTCGGGCTGGTAGACGCCTACCAATGTCTGGTTCCCGCCGCCGTCCACCGCGTAGAAGGACAGCCGGCCGTTGGTCACAGGTTTAATCACGGCATAAGGTGGCCCCCAGATCATCTGCGCGGTTGTCACCGTCGAAGACCCGCTGAAGTCCAGGCCAAGCCCTTCCTGCCAGGTACCATTGATCGTGGACCAGATCGGTTGCCCCGAAGAGTTGAGCCCCCGGAAGATGATCGTCCCGCTCTCGTTCTGTTCCGGCACGATGCGCGGCAGCATCCCCCCGGTCCAGTCCGCGAAAGTGGTGAACGTCGCGTTGACCGGCACCACCCCCCGCGACCACTGGATTTTCTGGTTGTCGGTGTAGCCTGCTCCACTGCTGGTGAACTCGTACCAAGGGCTGCGCGTGCGCATCGAATACCCAATGCAGTTGCCATCGGCGGTGGGCAGCGGGGCCATGGCTAGTACCGTTCCCATGTTGAAGGGCAGCGTGATGAACCCCCGCCCGTTGGCATCGGGGAAAGCATTGAAGAGAACTTGCTGCTTGGTCCCGCTCCAGTTGCCGGCCTTCAACAGACGCTCCCGAACCAGATTCAGCCTCGCCAAGAAATTCAACCCTGCCCCGACATATGGGCTTAGAAGAGATTGAGCCTGGGAAACCGTCAGCATGAGTTGATTACGTCTTCTTCAAAGCGTTTGTCAAACCTTGAAAATCAAATCGTAGCGATCATCTTCATCACGGCCGATGGCCACCCGGAAAGAATACCCCAAATCGGTAAGGGGCTTTATCACGTCCTGCGGGGTGAACCCGTAGCGCGCCAACATGGTGCCGTAAATCTCCACGAGGATGACCGGCTTGACATGATTGATGGTCTGAAGTGCTCCCGCGATGACATTGGGTTCAAACCCCTCGCAGTCGATTTTCAGGAAAGTCGGGGCCAACCCGCGCTGGGAACAAAAGTCGTCCAGCCGCAGGGTTTCACTCCCGTCGCCGGTAGCAAGGCTGCGCGTGCCCAGGTTGCCGTCGAGTTGGTTGTCCTGCACATGCACCTTCTCCCCATTGCCCACCGCAGCGTTGACCATCTCCACGCCCAACAGGTCGCGGGTGTTCCACTCCGCGCAGAGCCAGGCATCGGTCTGCGGCTCGAAGCCGATCACCGTGCTGGCGTGGCGGGCGAAGATGAGCGCGGTGTCACCCACGAACGCGCCCACGTCGAACACAATGTCACCGTAGCCGAGTGCATTGACTTCATCCAGATCCGCAATGGCCGTCTCCAGTTCAATCGTACCCTCGCGCGCCGCGGTGGGGGTCATGTTCAAATCGCGGGTCAGCGTCAGTTTGCCGCACTCGGGGTGGTAGGTGACTTCGACGTTCATAAAATGAAATAGGGTTCGTACCGTTCGGGATTCTTCAGGACAAATTCCGGCAGATCGTGGAAGGGAACCATGTTGCAGAGTTCAACCAGTTCCCCAGCTTCCGTCTTGGCGCGGAACTCCTGACAGAGCGGATCGTGAGCATGGGAAAAACTGCGCAACTTCTCCATCAGGTTGTCCTTGCTCTCGCCCACCATGTTCTGAAAGTGCCACCCAGCTTCCTCGATTACCGGAAAATCCCGGTCACAGCGCGCCGGCTGCTTGCGGTCCTCCCGGTAGCGATGAATCTTGGCGAAGTCCCACTTCACCCATGGTAGTTCCCGGTTGAAGAAATACCCCAGTTGCCTCATGCCGAGCAGCGCGGTGTCGCAGTTCATCGCTTCAAAACGCTCAATCGTGTCCCGCCGCACCACTTCATCCGCGTCCAGGTAGAGCACAATGTCGGGGTTGAATTTGGCCACCTCCTGCGCGATACGCTGATGAGTCAGACGCTCCCGGTCCCACGGCGACGGGCAGTCGGGCAGATCGACAATGACATGGTGAATGGGGTATTTCTTGAAGCGCTTCTCCGCGCACAGGAACCGCAGGCGTTTGTCCAGCCCGGTGAAGGTCTTGGTAGACTCCACCACAATGTGGAGATTCGCTTTGCCGAGCAGTTCCTCGAACTGGATTTCCAAAATATCCAGTTCGTTGAGGACTGGTTGAGCGGTGACGATCATGCCTTTTTCCAGGTCAGTGCCACACTCCCGCTATCCGCAGCAGCGACAATCATATCATCAATGAAATCGGGGAGGGGGAATGGGCCTTCTCCCTTGTCGCGCATCATCTCATTAGCAACGTCTTTAGCGAAGGTATGCTCCCTGCCAGTCTCTACTTCGCAATCGCCCAATTGTCCTCCGTTTTCAGGTCGAGAAGCGAACGCGAGAACATCCACACCAATTCGGATGACCAGTTGATCCCCTTCGACTTTACATGATAACGGATGGTCTTTAGATTTCATGGTGTTTTACTGAGTTTCTCCAAAGCCATCGAAAGCAGGCGCGCTGATTGTCGGGCATCCCCCAATGGATCGTGGACAGGCATCTCACTTTCAGTGCGGTCGTATTTTGTCATCGGGTCCATCCCGGCAGCGGCGAGAAAGGAAGCAATTTCCATGAATGGATAAGGACCATTCCATTTCCTGTTTTCGGGATCGTCGTCGATGCAAGCGATTACGAAACGTGCCTCAACTGGCCATCCGCAATCAGCCGCCATAACTGCGCCTTCTGCCTTCGCCTTCATCCAGTTCTCCCAAAACTGATAGCGCATTGTCTCTGGACCGCGGTGCGTAACGGCCAGCGCTGGGATGTTCGCCTTCACCCACTCACGGTCGCTGTTGTCTCCTTGGCATTCTTCCAGGGGACAGGACATGCTGAACTCCCATTGTGCAGCACCATTTTCCAGATAGACGCCTCCAGCAACAGCGAATCCTTCACCATGTAGCCCGACCGATTCAACATCGAAGACAAAGAATGATTTCACGCCTTCGCCCCTTTCTTTTTCTTGGCATTGGCGCTGCGCACCCCGCGCGCTTTGGCCAGTCGAGCGAGCATCGCCCCACGCTTATCGTGGGCGGTGCCGGTGTGAACCTTGACCGGTTCGTGCCACTCGCTCGGGAGGTTGGCAATCTCCTCCAGAGGCAACCCGTGCTCAGTCAAAAACTTCTTCATCAGGTGGCGGCAGTAGACGTTCGATGGTGCGTTCTCCCGCGCCCCCGCGCGCTCCCACTTGCTCTCGTGCCGCTCGTGGTAACAGCAGCCGTGAATCTCCCCGCCGCCGGTCAGCTTGATGAGTTCGCGGAGAATCTTGTCCCAGCCCTCGGCGCCGAGGATCATGTCAGGCATCTCCTCGCGATGCGCTTCCCACCAGCGCGGGGTGAAGACGAAGAGATCGCTGCCGGGATACCAATGCCCATTCTCGATCTCGTTGTGAGCCAGTGGTCGGTCCAGCCGCGCGAAGTCCCGGCGATGGCTGTAATAGGCTTCCCCCTCCAGCCGCTGCAAGGTGTGGGCAAACCCCGGGGTCAAACAGGTGTCGGTATTGGTCAGGAGGATGAGGGCGTTTTCGTCCAGCGCGGATGCGTTCTGGTAGCCGTGCTCTATCACATCCTTGATGAAGGGCAGAGGGCGGGTGTCACCTACTGCGGTGGCATCACGGGTGAAGTCCTTGATCGGCACGTCGAACCAGCCTTTGCCCTCGCGCTGCCAGGTGCGCAGGGCCAGCGCATTGCGGCGTTGTTCCTCCTCGCTGCCGGCGTAGTCCTGGTAGACGTGGAAGACCGAGCGGAAGGGTGAAGAAATCCGGTTGCACCGGATAGCGGTGTCGATCACGCCCCGCTGCACGACGAACTCGCCATAACGTACGGCGAGGACAACGTTACCCTTCGGCGGGCTGCCATGCCACCGGGTGGGCGAATCCGCGATCAAGGCAATCGTGGGCACCGAAGACGCTTCCGCGAGGTGAAGGGTGGCGGTGTCGGTCGTAATCAGCAGGTCCGCGCGTTCGTAGAGCGCCAGCAAGTCCACGAAGTTCTCCGCGCGAATCGCGGACAAGTCGATGACGTTGGGGCAATGCGCGCGGGCCAGGGCAAGAAGTTCCTCGCCGTGGGCGAACGGACTGCTCGTGCCGTTGCGGGCGACGAGGATGAAGGGCTGCTGGGGGTTGATCGAAGCCAGCAACCGGCGTTCCCGTTCCGAATCCCTGTTCAGGATTAACTGGTGCCGGCCAAACTCGTGCCAGTAGCCGGCGCGCGACCACGCGTCGATGGCGAAGGAAGGAGTCTTGCGCGCGCTCTGATGGGTGCCGTGGATCTGGCACACGTGAACCTCGGAATACTTTTCCCGGGCGATTTCGGTGGCGTTGTCCAGTTCCGTCCAGCTTCCCTCAGAGATCACTTCCACGTCGCAGTAGGAAAGCCCCTCGGTCACGGAAGCGAACTCCTGGTGGACCATGAGCACGGGCCTTTTCCCTGATTGGTTAACGTGGTAAAGTAATGGCAGGATGTTGAGCACATCCCCCAGCCGGCCGAGTTGGATGAAGCAGGGCCGCTCGATCTTGCCGGTGGCCACTCCCGCGGCGTTGATCTGGAGCACGGTGTTCGGCGTGGGCACCTCGGCAATCAAATCAGTGAACTCGGTATGCCGGGTCAATTCGGTTTGCCCATCGGAGTACCACGTGGAGGTGGGAGCGAAGGCCTGCAGTGAGCAGTTAATCACGTCCGCGGGGAAAACCGCGGTGCCGGGGAAGCGGCGTTCGTCGGAAAGGCGTGCGCCGAGAATCTTCCTGGTGCGCGGGATATTGGCGAACGCCTCGGCAATGTCATCGAGCCAGGTGATGGAGAGGGGCACACTCTCGGTCTCCAACCGCAGCCACGGTTCGTGATAGACCATCCAGAAGTGATCGGCGCAGTGCTTGAAAAGTTCGTTCTCCTTGCGCGGCCAGTGCGGGTCGAGAGGTGAGGAGACGCAGAGGATGATTTCCTGGAAGGTACCTTCGAGGGCATCCTTGAGAGTCTGCGCAGCGCTCAAGGAATCGCTGGCGATGACGCAGCGGTGGTTCTCGGCGCCGCCGGTTTCCTTGATACGGTGGGCGAGACGGAGAGCGGAGCGAAGGTTTGACGGGTGAACGGGGATGACGACTCTCATAAATCACTATCCTTTTTGTTCCATGGCCTGAAGGCCAGCATTTGCTCAGTGGTTGGGAACTGACCAGTGAAACAGATTGCGCGGTCATCAATGGTCAAAAACGCCGCTGGTTTCTGAGTGGGGAACTTCAAAATGTCATCGCGGAAATACCACTCGTCTACCCCCCATTTCACAAGCCATGCCTTCATTGCTTCGATACCACCTTTCTGCCGAGAACGGGATGAGTATATTTGAACTTCCGGCCCGACATACTGCCCCGTAATCCCGAGCGCATCAGGCACCGGAAGATGCCTGAGCAGAAAGTCAATCGCACCCTCCACCGGAGGGTCGGGGATCACGTCCGCGCCTTTCCATCCTGATGCGTAGGAGTGAATAACCCCATCGAAATCCACGAGGATGATAGGATTCACGATGGTATGGAATCGAGATAAATCCTCTTCTCCGTGATGGCGTGAACTCGAAATTTACCGCCACGAATTTCCAGCACTTCGCCAATGGTGAAAACCGGCCCTTGGTGTTCCCGATTCGGAACAGCTTTATCTTTGGCTTTCTGTAGCTCGTCCTGAAGCGCGGTAGCTTGAGACATGTCAGGGGATAGTGATGTAAGCACATCAAGCATGTGCATCGCTCCAGTGGAAGTGTCTTGCATATTGCCCTTCGTTGTAGACTCCGCTACGGTGCTTGTCAATGCCGTCAATAAAAACTCCCCCGCGTCCGGTGAAGCCCGGCAAGACCGCCACCGCCAAATCCTTCTACGGGGTGGACTTCCCCAACACCCCGGACTGGCCGGACATCGCCTGTCACCTGTGGCTCTTTCGCTTCGGCAACCGGCTGAAGGCTGACCCGGAGTGGAGACCGACGATCTGGCGGGACGTGGTGTGGAAAGGCGCGGAACCGGCGCGGGGAGGGTATACCGGGGAGGGACGTTACCAGCACTGCCGCTTTATGACCGAGCGGATTCTCGGGGACGAGTTCCAGTTCCACGACTGGAGCGAGAAAGCCTTGCAAACCTTCTGCGAGAAAAAGTACTCGGTGGTGCGCGGCTGCTCGGGCTCCAGCAAATCGACTTCAGCCGCGCTCTACGGCCATTACTTTTTCCGGTGTGCGCCGCTGCATACGGCGGTCCTCTGCGTGTCCACCTCCATCGACGGAGCCAAGCGGCGTCTGTGGCGCGAGGCTTCCCGCTTCTACGCGGGGCTCTGCAAGGCGGTGGGGCCGGATGGGTCGCGGCAACTGGAGTCGCCCCGGCCGGCGATCTACGCCGCGGAGAAAGACGGTGCCCACATCTACGGCATCGTGGCCTGCGGCAAGGGCACACCGCAGGAGGCGATCACCACCCTCAAGGGGTTCCACCCCAAACGCATTTTGCTGATCCTCGATGAAGCCGATTCCGTTCCCCAGGATCTCGTGGACGTTTTCGATCTCAACCTCCAGGTGGGCACGACCGAGGCGCAGTTGATCGCGTTGGGCAACGACCCTTCGCCCTTCAATACGTTGGGCCGGCTGTGCGACGTGGAGCACGAACCCCGGGACGTGGACGAGTGGGAGCCGCGTCCTGATACCCGGGTCTTGACATTCAATGGCTTCAAAAGCCCCAATATCCGCGACGGGGGCAAGTGGAAAGGCATCTTCGGCCAGAACGATCTGGACGCCATCCTTTCCAAGCACCCGGCGGGGAGCCGTTACGTGGACATCTTCGTGCGTGGGCGCTACAACCCGGATGGCGCCGATGACGTGGTGATTCCAGAGTCGTTGTTCCTGCGTTTCAAAGCCCGGGAGAGGGATGTCCTGTGGCGGGACACGGTGGAGCACTGCGCCATGCTCGACCCGGCGTTCGGCGGCGACCGCTGCGTGTGGCGCCCGATGGACGTGGGGTTCGACGTGACGGGGGCCAGGCGGGTGCTATTCCTGCCGCCGGTTATTATCCCCATCACCGGGGACGACCCGGCCAACCCCGCGGAATACCAAATCGCCAAGAAGGTGCAGGAGTTGAACAAGCTGGGTGGGGTGCTGCCCGCGGACTTCATCCTCGACTGCACGGGCACCGGGCGGGGCACACGGAGCGTGCTGCTGCGCGAGTACTCGACGGAAATCCGTGGATGCGAGTTCGGGGGGAGCGCGTCTGACCGGCGGGTGTCCGAGGTGAACGACAAAAAGTGCAACGAGGAATACGATCGCAAGGTGACGGAACTCTATTTCTCCTTCCGCGAGTTCATCGAGGCGGGGATGATCCGCGGGCTCGATCTGGAAACCTGCCGGGAGTTTTCCGGCCGCACGTTCCAGATGAAGGGCAGCGGGGTGGGCAAGAGGTATTCCATCGAGACCAAGCAGGAGTTCAAAGACCGGGGCAACCTCTCTCCCGACTTCGCGGACTGCGCGGTGCTGGGGAGCGAGCTTCTGCGGCTCAAGGGCGTGGTGCCGGCGTTCGCCGGGTCACTGCCGATCAAGCGCCAGGAGCAGTGGGGGAGAATCGTTTCCCGGTACGATCTCGATGGGCGGGGAGCTGACGGGTATGCTGAACTGCGTCGTTAACACGGCTCCCACTGCCCAGCGCGTAGGTAGCCGTGCCAAGTCCCGTTGTGTGCTGTCACCAGAATAGATGGAGAAACTGTGATCGTACCATCCTCGTGCTCTTTCACTTCGTGTGCAGACAAGTTGGCGTGAAACCCTTCTGGTGTGCAGCCGAACCACGCGCCGTTCATATCCTTCCCGTACTGCCCGGGTTCAGGCATCAGGCTATGTGGGTTGTCTTTTCGGAAACCGTTCGCCACAATTAAAACCCGAAAGTGAAATACCCGAGGATGGCAAACAGCACGATGAGCAGCCCGTTGCTGCCGCGCACCCAGGCCGGGTTGTCGTGCCACCCGAAGGAGCCGATGGCCCAGAGGATCAACAGGAGCCAGAAGATGATTTTGAGCATGAGGGGAGCGCCTTCGCCGCTGACGGTTGCGAGGAGTGTGGAAGTGTTCATGCTCGGTAATCGCAGGTGGAGGTGTTGCTGGCCGGTCTACCGGCTGTTCAGCGGCAGCGCACAGGGAGCCATGATGCGTGCTCTGGCGTCGGCCCGGTGTTCGTGGATCAGGGTGATCGTGAGCGCGGTCAGGAGCGATGCCGCGGTGAAGAGGATGGCGGGGAGGAGCTTCATGCGCGAGGCTACCCGATCACCGTGTCACCGCCGGCGGCACGCTTCTGGTGGACGATTTTCTCGATGGTCTGGGCGTTGACAGCGATTACGGGGCGCCGGGGCTGGAGGAGATCGTGCTTGTAGTCGATCTTGTAGGGCTGATGCTGGGCAATTTCCGAGACCTGGAACTCGATCACCGTGGCGGCGTTGAGCATCTCCGCGATAGCCACCTCCAGCGCTTTGCCGGTGAGGGAGGTGCGGATGGCCAGGGTGATGCACTTGCGACCGTTGGCCTCCTTGACAGATGCGAGGTTGTGGTACTGCTCCTTCTCGTTGACTTGGATTGGGGAGGGGTTGCTCATTCGCGTAGGTATTCGAGGGTGAGTAAGGCGATGAAGTAAACTCTGCTGCGGGTCACGGTGCAGCGCAGGTTACGTGGAGCGGTGGTGTGGGTCAAGGAAAGAGATTTGGGTGTGAGGTGGTGAGGTGGATTCGTGGTGGGGGTGTGAGGTGGTGTGGGTGTTCCGGTTTTTGGGGATAAATCTTTGGAGCCCTCTACGTTTACGTGGGTGGGGGCGTTGGGGGTTGGCCGGGGGCCGGGGGTGGTGGGGTCGCCCCGAATAAGGGATTCCCTAGAGACCAATTGAATCGCGCGGGTATGACCCGCACACCGATTTACTATGACCGCTGTTGTCTTATGTTATGGAGCAACGCGTTCACACTCAATCACTTACACACGTCTCAACTACTCCACGTAATTGCGACAGCCAAAAACGAGGCAAATCCATCTAGTGGCTATAGCTGATGCTGGCTATTCCATATCCAACCGCAACCCCACCGAGACTTGCACGGTCGTACCGGCGCCACCGCTCCAGCTATGCGCGATCGCGGCTGTCTGCGCCCAGGATTTAGCCTCTGCGCTCATGCCGACCAGCGCTTCCGCCTCTGTATCTGCTAATTTCTCAGCCACTTTCGCGCTGGCTTTCGCAAAACCGATGCGGGAGCGCGTGGAGAGGCTTTCCAGAGCGTCTGCGAGCGCTTCCGCGGGCTGTTTGCTTGCGTTGCTTGCGATTCGAACAAGCGATGCCGGGACAACGGGAGCCGCGCGGAGATGCTTTAACCACCCGTAACGCGCGCTCCACGCGCTCACTGTGTCCTCATTTAATCCCATCTCCCGTGCAGCCTGGCGCACTCCCAACGCAACGACAAGCACACGTACGGCTTCACGGTCAACATCCAAAGGAGCAGACATAATCCCCTCTCTGCCACAGCCCGCACACCCTGACAAGGGGAAAACGCGCACAGTTCTCCACGGGCTTTCAGACGCGCCAGCGGAAAAAAAAGGAAAACCCGAAAACGAAATTGCCTACTTCCTAGAAAACCCCCCAAACTTTTACCTCCAATTCTAATTATACACTCTTTCTTTTTCATCTGTATTCTTTCTTGCGTACAGTAAAATGCGGGATAGGTATTTAGGAACTAGACATTATGCTTAATACTGAAAACGTCCCATCCCGCGTAATCCAAGACATCCGCTACGCTGGAGAGTCTCCTTACGTTCAATATGACATCCTAGACGCTCGAACGCTGTTGCGGATGTTCCAGACGACCGCACCACACCTTTACCTCAACTCCCGCCGACTGGGGCGAATCCTCAAAGGGCTGGAAATGTGGCTACTTCCTGGCCTACACCACGTTTGCGGCCAACAGTGCCGACTGTGGACGTGTCTCCCGCATCAGCCTATCCGCGGCCTTGTCCAAATGGTCCGGGATCGCGTTAAGAGAGGCGCCGTGGAACTGAATACCCATCTAAACGCCAGCCATGACGTTATCGCGCCCCGGCTGGAGCCTATCCCCCTTCTCCCCACCTTTGAACGGAATGTCCTCTCGCTACGCTTGCAGCAACAGGGTTTGCGCTATCCCCGGCCGCGGGAGATCGCTCAAAAGCTGGATTGTGCCACCTTCCAAGTAAACCGTGCCCTACAGACCATTCGTCGCAAGCTGGGGCTGAAAACGCTCAAAGACATGGCAGCGCTGCGCCAAGCTGTCCGCGAATCGGGTGTGCTCATGGAAGATCCGGCATTCCAGTAAAATCCCTACCCTCGCAAAACTTTTTTTTCTCTGTAACTTGACGCTTTCATCAAATATATGTTGCATCGGTAGCGGCTTCGGACTATGTTAGGAGCATGAAAACGAAAAATACTTCTGTCCCCCGTCGCGCTGAACATCTGCAAATGGACACCCGTAAGCGGGTCGTCTCCATCTCCAATCTCGAAGCAATGTGCAACCGCATCTCCGGCGGTTGCACATTGCTTTGCCGTGGTAAACGTGAGCCCAACACGCGTCCAGATCCGCTACTCGAATCCTGACGAATATGGGAGTGAATGTCCTGTCATTGCTCATCTCCCTTGCTACGCGCTCGGCGCCCAGGATACACAGGTTGTCCTTGATATTCTGCGCGTGACGGGTGGCAGGGACGAATACGACCTTGATGCTGCCACACAATCTTTTGGCCAATTGATTGATTGTGAACCGCTTTTCCGTAAAGGATGGGACGGGGAGTGGCAGACGGAATATGAAATCGTGGTGGAGCGGAATCCCACTCTTGCGATTCGCTCTAAGTGGAAAGACTCATGCACCCAGGTTTGGCACTCTGGGGACAAGGAATTTAAGGACTACCGCGAAGCGCAAGCACACGCGATCAGCCTGGCCAGCATCTAACCTTTCAACCTTCACCCCTACTACTCCACAAAATGAAAACTACCTCGCCTCTCATCACTGACAATCAATCGCTCATCGGCGCTGCTACGCGCTTTGGCCACACCATCCCCGTCTATGATGACGGATACGGCCCCCTCTGGATTCACCGCAACAGCATGGGGATTTCCGGCATTGTCCGCGCGCAGACGTTTGAAACCGCTTACGGCATCTGTGAAGATGAATTTTTCCCTGAGGCTACTGAGACCCTGGAGGAAATCCGCGCCGATTACAACAAGCGCCGCCAACATGTGAAAATGATTCGCACGTGTGCGGGGGAGAGGGAAGCAGAGTATCCTGGCGACTATCCCAACGGAAAGTTGTCTGATAGCGTGGATTTTGTGGGGTGGAAAACCATCGAAACGCCAGCCGCGGAAGGGGAGGAAGTGTGGTCGGAAAACGAATTGTTCTGCGAAGCATTCGGCTTTCGCCCGAATGGTCCGAATGACAGGGATATTTTGAAACACGGCATTTACGCGAAAGACTTAATCGGGGATTCCCTGGAAATGCTCACACCAGAGCTTGTCGCCGCTCTGGAAATCACTCTCTCGATCGAAGAAAACGAATAGTCCTTCACCACTCCACAAACCACAACTGAGCACACCTATGAACGCATTTACCCGCTCTTATATCCAGGCCGCCCTTTGGTCATCTACGGATGACAATGACGCCCCTCTGGATCACGACTACAGCCCGTCCGACATCGCCTCAGCCACCTTCAGCAAGATGGAAGCCGATTGCACGGCATTCCAGTCCGCGAATGAAGCGCTCCTGGCGGAATCCGGTCTCAGCGAATCCCGGGCTGGCCATTGCCTCTGGCTCAATCGTAACGGCCATGGGTCTGGGTTCTGGGACGAATATTCGCAGACATCCTGCGAAGCATATGAACAGGAGCAAGCTATTGCCATCGGGAGCAGAGATTTTAGCAAACGGGATGCGTTGGACGAAACCTGCCCTTGTCCTTATCACGTCTGCCAGCGTCTCAGCAAAGCCGCGAAAGCCCTCGGAGAGTTTAATCTCTATGTGGGCGACGATGGGCAGATCCATGGCGGCTGAGGGCGAAACCTTACCACAGAACGAAACTCAACCGAAAACCACCTAACCACTACACCACAAAAAAATGAAAACTACCGAAACTACCAAGCAACCGAAACTCACCACAATCGAGAAACGCGCACAGGGATTCTGCCAAACCCTTCTCCAGTATGAGGGCGGTACTATCAATGTAGAATGGAAGCGCTCGGCAATGTACGGCCACAATCCCGTCATCACGGACTGCGGCAGGAAATGCACTAATATCAGCGGGTGCGGGTATGACAAGCTCAGTGCTGCTCTCGCCTCAGTGCTCTGCTTCCTATTCCCCGTCAACTCCTCCGCTTACAACGAAATTGCTTCTCTCGGCGGGAGCGGGGTGAGCACAGTGCAAAGCCGCTTGGCTGGGTACGGGTGGAACTTGGAAACTACCGCCAGCGGTTCATCGTTTGACTGCTTCCGACTCTCTAAAGTGAGGGGAAAAGACTTCGCCGAAGGAGGAAACTTAGCCATGAAAAAGCAAATTCTAGTTTATCCAGGGAAATGCGCGAAATGTGGGGAGCGGTGGGGAGACCACTTAACCACTCTGGCTTTACGTTCGAATCCAGCGGCTTGCCGATTCCAACCGATGCCTGGGGAAATCGAAAAGCCCACCATTCAACTTCTGGAGGTGGAGAAATGAAAGCCAAACTCAACAAGCGCGAACGCCGCGCCCAGCAACTCCTCACCCACTATGCCACTTGCGAGCGCCTGGCCCGCTACTTGGGCACCGCGACCCCCGATGGCAAGAAAATCAGCGTGGCACTGTGGAAAGCGGAAAAGATGGCCAGCGATGCCTCTGCTAAATACTGCAATGGAGATATGGAGCATGACCAGTGGGAGCGGGAGAAAGACAAAGCCCGCGACACCGTGCGAGCCATGCTCGGCAAACTCCCGCCGGGTTTCTTCGTCAACGGCGATCCCAGAGGCTACGCGCTCAAGATTGACAACGACGACCCCGCCGGCCGCGCCCTCATCGAAGCTGTAAAACTGCACACCGACATGGGCGGGTACGGCATTTTCTCACCGGAGATCGACGGAAACTAGCCCACTCCACCTACTACTGCTCGGCTTGTCGAAAGTTAACCACCTAAACTAGCAAATCCATGAACCCTACCACCACGCCACAAATTCAAAAAGTCGTCTTCCGCGCCTCCCGCCGCAAGCATCCCGAAATCACCGCTGTCCTCATCGGTCAAGTCCATAGCCGCGATAACCCGCTGACCGTCTGGGATTCCCAGAGCGGGCACGGCGGCGGGTGTTACGAATGGTACTACTCCACCCGGCCGGCCCTGCCTTCGGAATACTCGGAGGAACTGAAGAAACTGCGACGGCAATACGCCCCGGAGTACAAAATTCAGGTAATGCAGCGGATTCCCTCCGTCCGCAACGCCCCCACGCCAACGACCGAGATCCAGCCACTCAGCGACTTCGCGCAACGGGAGGGCATCGGGGAATGAATCCACCATCCCCCACCACACTGCATCACTACTTCACCTCCCTTGGAGCCAAGGGAGGCACCAAAGGCTCCCCCGCGCAGCAAAGCGCCCGTGCCCAGGTCTTCCGCAAGCGCTGGCCCACCTCCTCGCTCCTCACCGCGGCCGAGCGTGCCGTCCTGGAACTGCGCGCCGCGGGTCAACCGTTCGCCGCGATCGCCCAGGCACGCCACACGTCTCTCGGCACGGTCCTCAACCAGTCCTGCTCGGCTTGTCGCAAGTTGGGCATCAAGAGCACCACCCACGCTCCCACCGTGCGGGAGGCGCTGCGCCAACTGGATATGAGCGATCCGGCGTTTTCGTGAATTATTTTCTTGCCGGATGTGGCAAGGAGTGAGAACCTGCGACTCGTGAGAACAAAAACCAACCGAGGGCGAAAGCTCCATCACCCCCGCTTGACCTGAACGGTCATTCTTGACACCTCCCGCAAGCCCGCAGTAGTCTCCGCACCCATGAACCCCACCGCCTACGTTGGCACCCAGGTCGCCCATTACCGCGCCAAAGCCAACCTCACCCAACTGCAACTGGCTCACGCCATCGGACTCTCCGGGGAAGACGCGGGCGCGGCCATCTCGCGACTGGAAAGCGGGTTGCAGGAGCCGCGCCTGGAGAAGTTGATCCGCATCGCGGAAGCGCTGGGGGTGTCGCTGGAGTCGCTGCTGCCCACGTAGAACCGGAGCCCCTTATGGACGAAGAACCTGATCTCTCCCCGGAGCAAAAAGCGAAGGCGGATATGCTGGTTGAGCGCACGGTGGACCTGATGCGCATCTGCTACGCCGAATCGGGATTGTCCTACAGTTTTATCGACGGCCCGAATGGTGGCCGTGAACCACTCGCAAAACCCATGGAACCCGCTCAATGACCTCCTTCACCCTCATCTCTTACTCCGGTCTGGCGTGCGTCTGGGCAGCCCTGCTGCTGGCCGGCGTGTGGACCTGGCCCCGGCTATGACCGAACCTCAAGACACCGAGAGCACTGCGCCCCCGGAGAACCCCGCGAAGTCCTTGCGTGAATGGGAAGCCTTCTTCGCTAAATGGGGGCAGGGGCAAAAGCCTGTCCTGACCATGGAGGATTTTTAACGGTGAACCCGTTTGTTCTGCTCAACGGGGATGCCGCGGAGATGCTCGATCTGCTGCCCGATGCTTCCGTGCAAACCTGTGTCACGTCGCCGCCGTATTGGGGGTTGAGAAATTACGGGCACGAGGGGCAACTCGGCATGGAGAAAACCCCGGAGGAATACGTGACATCGCTGGTGAATGTCTTTGCAGAGGTGTGGCGTGTGCTGAAACCGGACGGCACGTTGTGGCTGAATCTGGGGGACTCGTATGCTGCGAATGGTGGCGCCCATGGTGGCCGGAAGGATAATCAGCCTGGAGTCGGGGCAAGAGAGACACACTTAAACGGCTCCGGGGATCAAAAAAAACGCCGGGCACCCAGCGGATTGAGACCGAAAGACCTGATTGGCATTCCATGGCGTGTAGCCTTTGCGCTCCAGTCGGCGGGGTGGTATCTCCGCAGCGACATCATCTGGCACAAGCCAAACCCCATGCCCGAGAGCGTCACGGATCGCCCCACCCGCGCACACGAATATATTTTCCTGCTGACCAAGAACGCGAAGTACTACTACGATGCAGACGCCATCCGTGAGCCCGCTTCCCCGGCACTCATCAAACAGGTGGAGGAAGGATACAACGGACATGCAACCAAAGATTTCGCCACCAACGGAGTGCAGAACGGCAGCGCGGTGAAGTCGCGAATCATCGAAGGTGCGCGCAAGCGAGTGGACAAACAGCGCGGCCACTCCCGCCGGCACGAAGGGTTCAATGGGCGCTGGGATGGCATGACCAAAGCGGAACAGATGGCTTTGGGTGCAAATAAGAGGGATGTGTGGAGCATTTCTCCAGCCAGTTACCCGGAAGCCCACTTCGCCACTTTCCCACCCAAGCTCATCTCCCCTTGCGTCCTCGCCGGGAGCCGCCCCGGTGACGTGGTTCTCGATCCCTTCCTAGGCAGCGGCACCACCGCGGAAGTGGCGCTCTCGCTCGGCCGAAAGTGCTACGGTATTGAGTTGAACCCGGAATACCTGCCACTGATCCACAAACGGGTTGCCCCGCATCTGCTCGCCAGCTTTTAACCCCTATGAACAACATCCAGACCAGTCTCCGCAATCTCCGCGCCACGGTGGAAGAGATCAAGCGCCGCCCTCGTCCTACGCGTGGACCCGGGCAGTTCGTCACCGTGCCCATCCGCGAAGGTTCCAAGCTGCTGCGCCGTGTGTGGGCACGGGAGGTATCTGTCCCGGCCTACGTGAACGGGGAGATGATCGTGTTGCAGCGGGCGCAGGTGTTCTCGGCGTAACAGGGGCTTTTTCAAAAATGACCGGATTCCTACTTGAAGGAAAGGAAAGGTTAGAAGCGATCCAGACGATCAGAGCCTTTCATTACACTCACACTGTCCCCAGTGGTAAAAGCCACTATATTGCGTTTGGAGACGCTCTGGTGGTCTGGTCCATCCCGGCAAATAAAAACATTGCCAATTTTTTGTTAGGGAAAGAGGCAAGCTGTTGGGAACTTTCTCGTTTGTGGGCTCCAGATGGGCATGATCGAAATTTACTTACCAGAGCAATTAGCGCAGCAGTTGGCATACTGAATGCGATAGAACGGCCGGCAGTTCTTGTCAGCTACGCGGACCCAAACGTGGGGCATGAGGGGTTCGTCTATCGGGCAGCATCTTGGGTGCATCATGGCAAAAGTGAAGAAGTGAGGAGCTACCAACACCCTGATGGACGGATTGCAGCGAGACGCGCTTTTCACTCGGGTAAAAAAGGGATGACAAAGGGTCAAATCGAGAGCGCTGGATGGGTAGAGGTGAAACTGCCCGGTAAAATACGATTTGTGAAACCGATTAGTCGTTTCGCCAAAAAGAAATTAGCTCAAAAAATTTACACGCTCGGCGACTTTTAAATGTCCACCTCTCCCCGCTACTTCCAAGGGCAATCCGTCTCTGGCCACGTCAGCGCCAGCACCGCGGCTACCTTTCGCGAGGTGGTGGAAAAGTTCCGGGTCTGCCCCACGCTCGCCATCCGCCACGAAGATTTCATCGCCCTCGACCAGAAACGCCGCGACGAGATCAAGCAAGTCCCCTACTTCGTGCCGGCGTGTTTCAATGAGTCCCCTTCCAAGCGGGTCTACGCTGAAGCCACTCACTGCAACCTGATCTTCTTGGACATCGACCCGGAGAAGGAATTGCGCGACGGTAAATGGGTGGAGACCGGAAGGTATCCCGCGGCGCCGTTCTTCCGCGATCCCCGCACGTTGCACGCCGCACTCGACGGGCTCAACTTCGCCGCTTACATCACCGCTTCCTCCACCCCCGCTAAGCCCCGGATGCGGATTGTCGTGGGTGCCCATCGCATCCCGGTGGAGAAATACCCTCAAGCGGTGGAGACCGTGGCCGCGATGCTTGGTCTGCCGTCGATCACCCGGGAGAGCAAGGTCGCGGTGCAACCGATGTACCTCCCGGTCATGTTTTCGGATTCGACCGACGAAGACCATCCCCTCCTGGCGTTCGGGGAAGGCCGGGATTT
>Ga0105241_10000127_pt1 | contig 54861 bp, 47 predicted proteins | sample KBSC64metaG_FD_80422 | JGI IMG/M metagenome (GOLD analysis project Ga0105241, IMG submission 80422) | Corn rhizosphere microbial communities from Kellogg Biological Station, Michigan, USA - KBS C6-4 metaG | ecosystem: Host-associated > Plants > Roots > Rhizosphere > Soil | place: Michigan, USA... | reverse complement strand
GAGATCAATTAGCAACGTCTAAAGCCCAAACCTGCTCGTAGGATCATGCGGCACCACTGAAGTCGTGCCCTGACACAAAACTATGCCCGGCTGAGGTAGGCGCCTTCGCTGGTATCGACGCGGATCTTTTCGCCTTCGTTGATGAAGGGAGGGACCTGGACGACAAGGCCGGTTTCAGTCTTGGCGGGCTTGGTGACGGACGAAGCGGTGGCGGACTTGAGACCGGGTTCTGTTTCGACGACGGTGAGTTCGACGAAGGTTGGCAGCTCGATGCCGACCGGATTGCCGTCGTGGTAGCTGACGCGGATCTGGAGGTTCGGCGTGAGGTACTCGACTGCGTCACCCAGGGTGGAGCCTTTGAGCATGGTCTGCTCGTAGTTCTCGGGATTCATGAAGTAGTAGTCGTCGCCGTCGGCGTAGAGGAACTCCATGGCAACTTCGTCGACGACAACTTTCTCGATAGCGTCGGCGGAGCGGAAGCGGTGCTCGAACATGGCGCCGGTCTTGAGGTTGCGAAGTTTCGCCTGGATGAACGCGCGCAGATTGCCCGGGGTGCGGTGCTCGACCTTGAAGACAAGGTGGAGATTGTCATTGTGCTTGATGATCATGCCCGGACGCATTTGGGTGGCGGGAATCGCCATAAAGTGAAACTCCTTGCTGTACCTGGAAAAGTAGGCGATGCTGCGCCTCGCGCGCAGATCCGGCCCAGGTTTCATTGTAGCTTAGGGGAGATGCTGAAGGTTGCTGGTGAGCGGGTTGGGACGGGGCGGAAATGGCTGCCGATCGGAGGGTTATTGCTGCTTTCGCTACTGTGGGCAGTGGGGTGGCTGCGCGCTGATCTGTCGCCGGGATCGGGAGCGGGATTGAAGGTGAGCGCGCTGTGGGGCGAGGCGGCGTTGCTGGGAGTGCTTGCAGTCGGGTCGGGTTTGGTGGGGATCGCGCGGCAACAAGGATGGATGGCGTGGGATGCGATCGGGAGGGCGGTGCTGGTTGGGGTGGGATTGTTTGTAGCGCCCGCCGTGTTGATGTCGTTGGCGACGGGATGGGTCGAGGATTCGGCGCGCGTGGCGGTGTTCTCGCTGACGCCGTTGTTCGCGGTGGTGTTTGAGCCGCATATCGGGATGGGGGCGGAGCAGAGATCTGAGAATCGCGGCGGCGGCTTCATGGCCGCAATGATCGCGGTGGCGGGGACGTTTCTTGTGTTTCCGGTGGAACTGCCGCGTTCGTATGCGTCGGGGTTTGCGCTGATGGGGCTCCTGGTGGCAGCGGGTGCGGTTGCGGCGGCGAATTGCGTGGCTGTGCGGGAGGTAAGAGGCCGGGGGTCGCCTCTGTTGATGTTCGCGGCGGTGGTGACAGGGTCGTCAGCTTGCGTTATCGGGGCGACCGGCGTGTTGTTTCACAAATACACAGAGGCCGGTGCGCCGGTGGACTGGTGGGCGGTTCTGGACCTCCTTGCGCTGGGGCTGCTGTTCTGGCTGATGGGGCGGATGAGTGCAGTGCAGATGACGACGCGGTTTCTGATTGCGCCTCTGCTGGCGAACCTGGTGAGCCTTGTTTTGATCCGGCCACATGTGGAGGTTCAGGCGTGGGTGGGGTTGCTGCTGATCGCGCAGGGGGTGGGATGGATCGTGTTTGCGCGGGCAGAGGAGGACAAGTCGAATCTCACGACACTCAAGTCTCCATGATTACGATCTCGACGCCCCAGCTCCCTCACAAGTTCTGTCGTGCAAAACATACGATCGGATCGCATATTTCGCAGGGCCTCTGATTTCAGGACACTTAGGATAGGCTTTAGGGTCTTAATCGTGCTCAGTCAGATCCGCGCTGCAATCTTCTCCGCGGCTTCTTTGGAAGTGATGACGGGAATGACCTCGAAGTCGACGATGTCTTGCCAGTTGCTGATCCATTGGTCAAGCAGGGCGCGGCTGTCGGTCTCCATGATTTGGTAACAACGATCGAGCTCAGGGGTGACCCAGCTTGAAACATAGTTGAGGCCGGGAGGGGCAAGGCGTCCGCGATCGCGGAAACGGCGATACACGGGGATCGCATCCGGATGCGTGAAGCTTTCAATCACCATGTAGAGGCTCATCGGATCTCCTGGTATCAGTTCCCGACAGGGTTGAGCTTGACAGTCTCCCCGGTGCGGGCGGATTCGCGGGCGGCGTCGAGGATCTCCATGACGATGACGTTGGTGTCGAGGGCGCTGAGGTCGCCTTTGGGGACGATCTGTCCGTGCATAACCGCGGCGAGGTAGGAGAGTGAGTCGTGCTCGCGAGCGGGGAGTGCAGGAGCAGTGTCGGTGCGTTCCCGATTGTCGTGCTGGTGACGGACGCGAACGTCATTGGCGGCAACGGTGATGACGTAGCCGGTGGCGCCGTAGACTTCCATGTCTTTGCGGGCGAAGGGCCAGTTCCACGAGGCCTGGATGACGGCCTGGGCACGCGGGTATTTGAGGACGATGGTGGCGTCGTCGTCGACGTGAGGGTAGATCTCGGGCTTGTCCTGATTGGCGACGGCGGTGACGGACTCGGGGGTTTCGCCGTGCATGAGCCACGTCATCAGGTCGACGCCGTAGCAGCCGAAGTCGTAGAGAGCGCCAGCACCGTTCTGTTGCGGATCAGTGAGCCACTTGAGGAACTCGGGCTGGACGTTGATCTCTTTTGGGCCTTCGTGGCCGTCGTGGACGACGACGCGGCGAATCTCGCCGATGCGGTTGTCGCGGACTTCGTCGTAGGCTGCGCGGTTGCTCGGATACCAGGTGGTCTCGTAGTTCACGAGAACGTGGATCTTCTTTTCATGGGCGATGCGGCGGATGGCTTTTGCATCTTCGAGAGAGATCGTCAGCGGCTTTTCGACCATCACGGAGACGCCGTACTGCGCGGCGACTTCGATGGCGGGGCGGTGCTGGGCGATGGCGGTGTAGACGAGGACGGCATCGGGATGGGCGCGCTCGATCATGTTGGCTTCGGATTTGTAGAAGAGGTCTTCAGAAAGGGAGAACTGCTTGCCGTATTTCGCGCAGAGATTGGAATCAGCATCGGCGATACCAACGAGTTTTACATCGGAATGCTTGGGGAGTTGCGAGAGAAAACCGGCGACATGGCCGTGTTCGAGGCCGACGATGGCTACCTTGAGTGGAACTGGTTGTTGCGCAGACATGAGTGTGGCACCAAGAAGCAGAAAGGGTGTGAGTATCGCAAGGGCACGATGAGAACGGTTGAAACGCATTTCGTCATTTCTCCATGAAAACCCGATTGTACAGATACGGTTCTGACGACACGACGCGTCAAAAGGATTGATCGCTTCAAGGAACGCGGATTCTGTTGGACAGATTTAGGACAGGTTTGAGAACTTTTGCCAGCGGGTGGCGACTTAAGTGGGTTGACCTTTCTGCGGCTGGTTAGGAAACAGCATTGTGACGATCGTGCCGCTCCTGCCGGGACGATCGCAGCTTCGGATACGAATCGTGCCTTCATTTTTTTGGACAAGGTCTTTCGTAATCCACATCCCAAGTCCAGTTCCACCAATGCCTTTTGTGGAAAAGAAAGGCTCGAAGACTTGTCTCAGGGTATCTCTGTCCATCCCCGACCCCGTATCGGCTACGGTTATCCGCATGCCCCTTCGGCCCGGATACAGAGCTACATCGCGACAGCGCAGCACAAGACGCCCGCCGGCCCTCATCGAGTCGAAAGCGTTTGATACGAGATTAAACAGGATCTGCCTAAGCTCTCCTTCGAAGCACACAAACGGAGAGGCATTAACGCTGTCATTGATGACCTTAATGCTCGAGTTTTCAAATCTGACCTGATAGAGCGCGAGAACAGAACCCGCGACGGAGTGGAGGTCTACCTGTGTCCGGTTGCTGCTTTGTTTGTGGAAGCGCAGAGTATGCGCCGCAATGTGCGCGACCCGGTCCAGCTCTCGCTGTGCTTTGGTGACCAGCGAATTTGTCTCTTCGTCGGCCACACGTAATTGCAATAGGTAGAGGAGATTAGTTACAGCTTCCAGGGGATTGTTGATTTCGTGTGCAATGGAACTGGCGAGGCGGCCCACGGAGGCGAGCTTCTCGTTTTGCAAGAGCGCTCTCTCAGTCTGTTTTCGGGTTGTGACGTCGCGGATGATCGCCGAGAAGGCCACAAGTACCCCGGGCGCTTCCATGTGCGGAGTCATGCTGACTGAGATGTCGATCGGATTGCCCAGAGCCGAGCGGCCTTTTGCCTCGATGAAAGTCTCTTGACCCTCCTTCAGCTTTTCCATCGCCGAAGAGAGCGACTCGGTGTGGGCGGTCAGCAGGAGACTGGAAAGTGGCTTTCCGATTGCCGCCTCTGGGGACATACCGAAGATCTGCTGCGCACCAGCATTCCAGCTCTGGATCACCCCTCCGGCGGTGAGACGAAGAATGGCGTCAGACGAGCGGCGAACGACCTCAGCGATCTGTTCGAATTCTTTACGAGCGCGAAGAAGCTCTTTTTCATAGAGACGCCGCTGTTCTACCGCGAACACAGCGAGGAGAATCTGGTGATGCGCGGGGCCTGTATGGTCGACTCGAGCATTGATCAGGACAGGTATGTGAGAACCGTCAGCATGCTTGAGGTCGAACGCTATCTCCGAAAGCGATCCACGTAGAAGGAGCGTGGGTATGAACTGCGCTTCGTAGAAGAGCCTACCTCCCATCGGAAGGAGGTCTCGAAAGTTGAGCTCCAGCGTTGAGGACTCAACGAGGCCAAGCAGTCTGCAAAAGGCTGGATTCGAAGCAGAGATTTCCCCTTCTTCGTCAAGCATCAGCACACCGCAAGGAATGCGCTCGAGGATATTTGGGCGATTGAGCAGGTTTGGCCCCCGGCGCGCGGAATCTACTGCAGGAATCTGCGCATTTCCCTGACCACCGCTGCTGGCTCGCTCATGTGTGGGCAGTGACCTTTCGCATCCATGATCACGAGTTCACTGTTTTTCAGCAATTTATGCACGTAGTGTCCGACTCGTAAGCCAGCAATGGCATCGCTTTGGCATTGAAGGATCAGGGTCCGAGTGTCAACGCGAGAGAGATCATCACGATTGTCAGAAAGGAAAGTGACCCGGGCAAAATGGTGCGCTAGAAACGGGTCCATCCGGCAAAAGCTCGCTTCCAACTCCTGCGCCAACTCCGGCCTGTCGCTGTTGCCCATGATTACAGGCGCCATTGCGGCCGACCAGGCGACGTGATTGCTCTCGAGCGAATCGAGCAAGCTATCGATGTCGCTGCGCTCGAAGCCGCCGAAATAGTCGCCCTGATTGATGTAGTGAGGTGACGGACCGATCATAGTTAGAGTTTCGAATTTGCCCGGCTCCTTGATCGAGGCGAGCGCACCAATCATAGAACTCACGGAATGACCGACAAAGTTGATCGGACGCTCAACCTTGAGAGCGGCAAGAATCTCAAGAACGTCCCAGGCATAACCGCGGAGGGTGCTGTACCTCGTTTGATCGAACGCCGAGGAATCTGACAATCCAGATCCCACATAGTCAAACAGAATTGCCGTGTACTTATCGGTAAACGATGGGAGAACGGGGCGCCACATATTTTGATCGCAGCCGTAGCCATGAGCGAACATGATCAGCTGTTCACCCGACCCGACGACTTTCACGTTGTTCCGCCGCAAAGCATCCATCGCTGTTTTCGGGCACCACCTGAAGCCATTGTCTCAAAGAAACATTCGTGCCGGCTGAATGGTATGTCGATGTAAACCGCCCTGCATGAAAGTTCGTCCATTGGAGCATGGGGACGGCAACAACTCCGGTTTCGATGCCCGTGCTGTCGATTTCGTACTCTTCATGCGCCAAGTGTCCTGGCTCTTTGTCCGGTGTGCTGGTGGGAGGACGATGGGCAGGAGGACCGCGATGCGCACGAGGTGCGAAACACGGTTAACGGCGATTTGAGCCTTGCGGAGGCGCGTGCGCACTACTCGAGGTGCGGCGCATCACACCCGCGCTTTGTGCGTTTTGTGCGCCGACCGGACGTGTCCGAAGAGTAACGTACCTTGACCGGTGCAGCCCTTCAAATACCTGTGACGCGCGCGTTTGACCCCTTCACCCAAACCCTCTTACCATAAGCTGAGGTAATTTCCCCGCCACACGACGCTGTTACCCATCGGCGACAGCCCGCAGGGCAGTAGATTTGGCGCCTGTCGCGCCCGGAAGGCAAAACATTTTGAGCACCGCTGACACTCTCGAAACGAATGAGCCATCGGGAACACCCGAGGAAGCCCACGGCCATGAAGGCCACGATCACGACCACGACCACAACCACGAACATCAGCATGGCCCGGTACTGAATCCGGAGGTCACGCGCGAGTTGGTCATCGATGCCTCCGCAGAGGAAGTATCGAAGGCGTACCGCTCGGTCACGCGCAATTATCAGCGCTATGCCAAGCTGCCTGGTTTCCGGCCAGGGAAAGTGCCGGAGTCGGTTGTCAAGCGCAAGTTCGCGAATGAGATCCGAAAGGATGTCATTGATGGCCTGCTCCCGGAGCGGTTCAGCAAGGGCGTTAAGGAACTTGGGATTCGCCCTGTCGGTCAGCCCCAGGTGACGGAGCTGACGATTGAAGAAGGTCAGCCGTTGCATGTAAAGGCAGTCTTCGAGTACCTGCCAGAGGTATCGATCGAGGGCTATGAGCAGGTTGTCGTCCCCAAGCCGTCGGTCGAAGTGACGGAAGAAGAGTTCCGACAAGAGATGGATCAGCTGCGGGAGTCACGCGGCACAATCGAGCCCGTTGAAGAAGATCGGGCGCTGGTAGATGGCGATTGGGCGCAGATTTCCTACTCCGGCTTCATTGCGGATGATCCGGAGGCGGCTCCGATTGCGGGCGAAGACTCCCTGGTGGAGATTGGCGGCAAGGATACGGTGGAGGCATTCACTCAGGTTCTGCGCGGAGCCAAAGCCGGCCAGGAGTTGAAGGCAGAGGTGACTTATCCCGCTGAATACCCGGAAGCCAAGCTGCAGGGCAAGACGGTGGCATACGACCTCACCGTCAAGGCGATCAAGAAAAGGGTCCTTCCGGAGGTGAATGACGACTTCGCCAAGGAGATGGGCAATTACGAAAGTTTGGCCCAGTTGGAGGACGCCGTACGGGAGCACATGGCTAGCCGAAAGCGCCGCAGCGTGGAGGGTGAGACCAAGGACCGGCTGTTTGCCGCGCTTGTAGAGAAGTTCCAGTTCCCGGTGCCTGAGTCGATGGTTCAGGAGCAGGTTGATGCCCGCCTCGAGCGGGGATTGAGAGCTCTCGCAGCGCAGGGTATGAACCCCGAGCAGATGCGGAAGCTGGATTTCGGCCGGCTGCGCACGGCGCAGCGGGATTCAGCAGTAGCCGAGGTGAAGGCGCAGATCCTGCTGGACCGGATTGCTGAAAAGGAAGGGGTTACCGTCAGCGACGAGGAATTGGATCGCGAACTGCACATGGCTGCACTGCAATCACGCGAACCATACGAAACACTCCGCCAGCGTTTGACTGAGGATGGCGGGCTAGCTAGAATCCGTGAGCAATTGAAGCGCGAAAAAACCGCAAGTCTGCTGTACGAACGACTGCCTGCATAATCACGTGCCGTAGGGACCTTAGCCTGCACCGCGAAGGACTTTACGGCCATCAAAAAGAACGAGGCAAATGAGTAAAGTTTGACCTCGCTAGGGTGAATTCCGAATGGCATTGGTTCCCATGGTGGTTGAGCAGACGAGTCGGGGCGAGCGTGCCTACGACATCTATTCCCGTCTGCTGCGCGATAACATCATTTTCCTTGGCACTCCGATCGACGATCAGATTGCTAACCTCGTAGTCGCCCAGATGCTGTTTCTCTCAGGCGAAGATCCGGAGAAGGATATTCAGTTGTACATCAACTCCCCCGGAGGGTCTATTACCGCCGGGTTGGCAATCTATGACACAATGCAGTTCATACGGAACAACGTGGTGACATACTGCATTGGTCAGGCAGCCAGCATGGGGGCGTTCCTTCTACTGGCCGGTACCAAGGGCAAGCGGTTTGGGCTGCCGAATTCGCGCATCCTGATTCACCAGCCCTCGATGGGCGGGCTGAGCGGGCAGGCCACCGATATTGACATTCACGCGAGGGAGATCTTGCGCATTCGGGAGATCACGAACAACCTGATGGCAAAGCACACAGGTCAGCCACTGGATCGGATCGAACGGGATGTCGAGCGTGACTTCATCATGAACTCGCAGCAGGCGAAAGAGTACGGCATTATCGACGAAATCATTGACCGACCGCGCACGTAGAGGCGGGGGGACGTAAGCGGAATCAAATTTGTGAGGCCAAGGGGAGTACAACGATGAAAACGCGCACGGGACCCGAAGAAGCGCTGCGCTGTTCGTTCTGCCACAAATCGCAGGACGCGGTAGCCAAGCTGATCTCGTCGCCCAGCGACTATCCACGGGCATACATCTGCGATGAATGCGTCGCTGTCTGTAACTCTATTCTTGAAGATGACCGAGGAGATTCCGCGCATCCGGCAACAGCCGCCGGGCACCTGCCAAAGCCTCAAGAAGTGAAGAGCTTTCTGGACGACTACGTAATCGGGCAGGACCAGACGAAGAAGAAGCTCGCCGTAGCGGTTTACAACCACTACAAGCGCGTGCAGATGAACCGCATGCGCAACAACGAAGTTGAGCTGGCAAAATCGAACATTCTGCTGATCGGGCCAACGGGTTCGGGCAAGACTCTGCTCGCGCACACGCTGGCGAAGATGCTGGACGTTCCATTCGCGATTGTGGATGCGACGACTCTCACCGAAGCCGGGTACGTCGGCGAGGACGTGGAGAACATCATTCTGAAGCTGCTGCAGGCCGCCGACGGAGATGTGACGCGTGCACAGCAGGGGATCATCTACATCGACGAGATCGACAAAATCGGCCGCAAGGACGAGAATCCATCGATCACTCGCGACGTTTCGGGTGAAGGCGTGCAGCAGGCATTGCTGAAGATCCTGGAAGGTACGGTTGCCAATGTTCCGCCGCAAGGTGGACGCAAGCATCCGCACCAGGAATTTACTGCTGTTGATACGACAAACATCCTCTTTATTTGCGGAGGAGCGTTTGTCGGACTTGAGCGTGTGGTGGGGCGCCGCATTGGAAAGAAGGCGCTCGGATTCAGAGCGGTGGATGCGGATGCGGATCAGGCAACGACGCGGTCGCATCGCGACACAGAACTGCTGCGCAAGACCGAGCCGCAGGATCTGATCAAGTACGGATTGATTCCGGAGTTCGTAGGGCGTCTTCCTGTGATGGGCATACTCGATGAACTCGATGAAGCCGCACTGGTCGAAATCTTGACGAAGCCGCGCAACGCGATCGTCAAGCAATATCAGCGTCTGCTTGAATACGAGAATGTTCGTCTGCACTTCAGCAACGATGCGATTGGTGCAGTAGCTCGCGAGGCGTTGGCACGCAAGGTAGGCGCTCGCGGATTGCGCATGATTCTGGAAGAACTGATGCTCGACCTGATGTATCACCTGCCTTCGAACAAGAAAGTGCGGGATCTGGAAATCACGAAGGATATGGTGGAACGGCGCGATCTGTCGCTGTGTCTGCTGGAGAAGGCTGGGTAACGTCTCTGAGGTTACGAGGACAATCCAATTTCGTACGCTCAAAGGTCACGTCCCACAGCGGGATGTGACCTTTGAGGCTTTCAGGGCTCATAGTCCCCCCTGCAGAAGTAAACGGCTGTACAATCCCAACAAGACGAGGCGCGCGGGCTGAATCGCCAAGCCTGCTCACGCGTCTAAAAATCATTGGTGTTTTTATGACTTCTTCGAGAGAAAAAAGCGAACCGCGCAAACTTCCCATGATGCCGATCCGGGACATGGTGATCTTCCCTTACATGATGACGCCGTTCGTGGTGGGCCGACTCTCGAGCGTTCGCGCTCTGGAAGAAGCACTGAACGGGGATCGGAAGATCTTTCTGGCTACACAGCACGATGCATCCATCGACGAGCCGAAAGCGAAAGAGATTTACCAGGTAGGCTCGATCTGCAATATCGTGCAGAGCGTGAAGATGCCCGACGGCAACATCAAGGTGCTGGTGGAAGGCGTGGAGCGCGCGAAATCAGTTGAAGTGAACGACAAAGACGGCTTCTTTGTCGCAACTGTGCGCACGGGCAAGACAGACTTCGAGATGACTCCTGCGGTTGAGCAGCTGATGCAGCGCGTGACGAGTCTCTTTGAGCAATATGTGAAGCTACAGCAGTCGCTCAATTACGAGACGATCATCGCGACAGTTCGAATGGATGAGCCGGCAAAACTGTCGGATACGATTGCAGCGAATTTGCAATTGGGGATTGAAGAGAAGCAGGAACTCCTGGGGATCTTCGATCCGGCAGCGCGACTGACGCGCATTGCCGATGTGCTCGATATTGAAATTGAAAAGCTGGATCTGGACCGCAACATTCAGTCGCGCGTGAAGCGGCAGATGGAGCGGGCGCAGAAAGAGTACTACCTCAACGAGAAGATCAAGGCGATCCAGAAGGAGCTTGGACGCGGCGAAAAGAGCGAGTTCGACGAGCTGCGCAAGAAGATTGAAGCAGCGGGCATGCCTAAGGACGTACTGGAGAAGGCAGTGCAGGAGCTGAAGAAGCTCGAAGCGATGCCGCCGATGTCCGCTGAGTCGACAGTGAGCCGGAATTACATCGACTGGCTGCTCGCAGTGCCGTGGAAGAAGAAATCGAAAGAGACGCGGTCGATTGATTTTGCGGAGAAGGTTCTGAACGAAGACCACTACGGTCTAGAGAAGATCAAAGAGCGCATTCTCGAATTTCTGGCGGTTCGTCAACTTGTGAAGAATCCGAAGGGATCGATCCTGTGTTTTGTCGGACCTCCGGGCGTGGGCAAGACATCACTGGGAATGTCGATTGCGAAGGCCACGGGACGCAAGTTTGTGCGGCTCTCGCTGGGCGGCGTGCGCGACGAGGCCGAAATCCGCGGACATAGACGCACGTATATCGGCGCACTGCCGGGACAGATTATTCAGCACATGAAGCGCGCGGGAACGAAGAACCCGGTGTTCCTGCTGGACGAAGTGGACAAAATGGCATCGGACTTCCGCGGCGATCCGGCTTCGGCGCTGCTCGAAGTTCTTGATCCGGAACAGAACACAAGCTTCCAGGATCACTATCTGGATGTCGACTACGATCTCTCGCAAGTATTGTTCGTTGCGACCGCCAATGTACTGCACACCGTGCCGGCTCCGCTGCAGGACCGCATGGAGGTGCTGCGGCTGCAGGGCTATACCGAGCAGGAGAAGCTTGAAATTGCGAAGCAGTACCTCGTCAAGAAGCAACGCGAGCAGACGGGGTTGAGCGAGAAGAACATTGTGTTCGCGGACGAAGCGATTCTCGAGATCATTCGCAAATACACACGCGAGGCGGGCGTCCGCAATCTCGAACGCGAGATCGGGAATGTTTGCCGCAAGGTTGCGCGGCGCGTAGTGAAGAAGGGCGCGAAGCACAAGGAAGAGATCACGGCGGCAAGCATCAGCGAGCATCTCGGCGTGGCGCGGTTCCGCGATTCAGAGGTTCACGAGAAGAGTGAAGTGGGCCTGGTTACGGGACTGGCCTGGACCGAGGTTGGCGGCAGCATTCTGACTACGGAAGTTCAGGTGCTGGATGGCAAGGGCAAGATGACCATCACCGGCCATCTTGGGGATGTGATGCAGGAGTCGGCGCAGGCTGCTCTGGCGTACATCCGCAGCAAGGCGCAGGCGCTTGGCCTGAACCGGGAGTTCTATCGGAGCGTTGATCTTCACCTGCATGTGCCAGAGGGAGCGATTCCGAAGGATGGGCCTTCGGCGGGCATCACGATGGCAACTGCACTCGCCAGCGCACTGGCGAAGATTCCAGTGCGGCGCGACATCGCCATGACCGGCGAGATTACGCTGCGCGGGAAGGTGCTGCCCATCGGCGGATTGAAGGAGAAGCTGCTGGCCGCGTTGCGCGCCGGCATCTTCGAGGCAATTCTGCCGCGGGCTAATGAAAAGGACTTGAGCGAGCTGCCGGATAACATCAAGAACTCAATGAAGCTTCACTTCGTGGACACGATGGACGAGGTGCTGGCACTGGCGCTCGAGAGCCCCCTGCCTGCACCGAAGGCGGAATCCGAGGGCAATCTCGCGGTGCCGCCTCAGGCAGATGTGGTGGGTGGACAGGTCGCGCGGCAGTAGACACTTCACAAGCGGACGAACAGAAGAGGGAAGGCCCCGGGGCCTTCCCTCTTTTGCTTGGAGACTAAGTGGAGTCCGGCACAACCAATCTCGTGCAAACTAATATGGTGCTGGGAGAGCGGAAGAAACTCCTCTGCTGCTGAAACAGCCCCGGCTTTTCGCCTCGCCAAGTCTGCCCTTCTTGCTTGGCTGAGATTGTCTCGCGTGTACCGCGCATTAGTTAATCCAGGCGACCCGTCAGAAAAAACAACTGCAGGTTCCTCCACTACGGTCGGAGTGACTCCCTCGGATCAGTGAGCGGCATTGCGAGGGTGAGGTTGCGATGGCCCGGGGCGACCTCCGTCGGAAGGGCACGCTGGATCGGCGAGCAATTTAGCGGGTCTGGACGTCCTGGTAGGCGTGGGCCCAGGCGTTCATGACGTCGTCGAAGGTCATGCCGGGCTCCATTTTGCAATTGGAGAAGCGGTCATCCTTCTTGTCGCATTGGGCGACGCGCTCACCTTTGGCGTTGAAGAGCGTGAGGCTGTCAGGACTTTTGGGTTGCTGGACGATTGCCGGTTTTGTAACGGGCGGCTCCGCAAACGAGATAGCGTGGACAGCAGGCCCATTGGAGGTCGCGGCGAGCAGACAAATAGCAACAAAAGCGTGCACGTTGACTCCAGTTAGGTTGTTTGGGTGAGGCCAGTATAGGACAGGTTCAGTGAATCGCAAGCGGGATTCTCGGGTCGTTCGTCACCAATGATTACTTAGGACATACAGCGGGCTAGAGTACGCGGAGCGGCTACGTTCGGTATGCTGAGAACAGTTGATGCGATACCAGACCAAATTTCTTCTTTCCGCGCTGGATGCGAAACACTTCCCTGCTCCGTCGGTGCCGGAGATTGCTTTTCTGGGGCGGTCAAATGTGGGCAAATCGAGCCTGCTCAATGCGCTGGTGGGCGAGAAGGCGGCGAAAGTATCGTCGACGCCGGGACGGACGCGGGCCATCAATTTCTTTCTGCTTGCAGATGATAAGGAGCGGCCTCGAATAGTTCTTTCTGATTTGCCGGGTTACGGGTACGCGAAGATTTCGAAATCAATTTCGGCAGAGTGGCCGAAATTTATCGAGCCTTACCTGGCGGAGCGGGAGACGCTGAGACTGTGTGTGTGTCTGGTGGATTCCAATATTCCTCCGCAGCCCAGCGACGCCAAATTGCTGGAATGGCTGCGTCATGTCGGCCGAGACTTTCTGGTAGTGGCGACAAAGACCGACCGGCTCAGCGGGAACCAGAGGACGAAGAACCTGGCGGCGATCAAGCGGGAGTTTGAACTCGACGAAATTCTAGCAGTGTCAGCAAAGACGAATGCCGGGATCAAGGAGCTTTGGAACCGGGTGGCGGCAGTCGAGGAGTAGCAAAGCGTTCACGCCTTCTGTGGCCGCGCGAAGTGGTGCTCTTGAGTTCCGCCAGTTGAGATGACCCGGATTGTCGCGGCGGCTTCGATCTCTCCTCTATCAAAGGCTTCGCGGATCTTCTGAACGAACCCCTCGGCAAAGTCGGGACCGGTCATCACGACGCGATGGCTGGGCGCGACCCTTGCGAGATAACGGGGAGCCAGTCGGACCCAGCGGCGCGTCCATGTATCAGCGGCATCGAGACAATCGAGGGCGATGGAATCGAGCTTTGGCAGCCATTTCGCGGGGGAAGATTCGACATACCAAACAGTCGTGAGAGCTGAGCTCGCGAAATCGGCCTGGAAATTTGCGGCATTTTTGCGCGTGAGATCAGGGTGTACCCCGCGCTCCAACATTTCGCTCTCGATTTGGGCCGAAGACACCCCGGTACACACAGCGACCGTGGAACGCTTGCGGATCTCGTTTTTCAGGATGCGCAGGGCTTCGTCAAGTGAAGTTACGAGGAAGTCGACGACTCCATCGCGAATGGCCTGTCTCTGTGCGTCTGGATCGGGAGTTGCGACGAGGGTTGCGCATCCGGCAATGTTGCCACCGAGGGTGATGGACCGGCCCTCATCGTCGAGTTCGCCGGCGTAGAGCAGGCTGCCGCCGAGGCCCGACTCTGCCGGGCTAGGGCTACCGGACGCTTGAATGAGGCTCTTGTAAAGAGAATGAATCTTTAAGAGAGTGGAGACGGGATCGATGTCGAGAATTGCAGGTGGCACAGAGATCGATCTTATACTTTTCCGCGCTCGATCCAATTCTTTTCGCGGACGAAGAGGATGAGTTCGCCGGGCAGAGCGGTGGTTTTATATTTCTCGTTGACCTTGCTGTGACCGCATCCATTGGCCATGACGATGCCTTCGGACATGATCTGCGGGACGAGATACCAGACATCGCCGAAGACGTTCTTCTGCGCGTCACAGTTCACGTAGACTTCCATGGAATTCTCGTACGCAAGGTGAATGGAGACCTCGTGGGCATCAGCAGGGAGGGTGAGCTCGGCCGTGCCGTCATCGTGCGGCTTCACCCAATCGGAGTGGATGGCGAGGAGATGATCGACGCGAACCTGATAGCCGGTGGGCAAGACAGGGTGCCCGGTTCGCCCATCGAAAACCTTGAGGGTGATGGTCTTGGTCTCCTGAGAATACAGAGCGCCAGACAACATGAAAAACCACACGAACAGCAGTGAACCAATCGTCCTTCGAGCCATTTTCCCTCGCGTAACTACCAAGTGGAGTAAGGCTGTCCGTCAGATCCTGTCTCCTGTGAGCCGGAGTGCACGTCGTCGATTCCCGGATCGGTCTGGTCGAGCGAATGCAACGAATCGCTCACATCCGTGTTCCAGGTATCTCGCGACTTGGTCATTGGATCTTCTGGGATGACCTTCAAGTATCCCTCCTGCACCAAGTCCTGAAGCGACTGGGGAGCTTTTTGCTTGTCCATGGTGTAGGAGTCAATTGCAGTTCGCATGACACGCAGGTCTTCTTTCAGCACCGCTTCTCTTGCATTGCGGATGGCGCCGACGAAGCTGGGGATGGCGAGGGTAGTCAGCACGCCGATGATCATCATGACGATCATCAACTCCATCAGCGTGAAGCCGGCCTCGTTGTTCCTTTTGCTGCGCATTGCTGCCTCTATTCTCCTACATCTACTGGTATTTGGGCCTGTTCATGAGGGCTCAGGCAGTTACCTCGGATGAGCCGTGTCGCCCGGGTTGCGAGGGTCGTTACCAATCTGAATACTTGGTTCCGTCCAGAGCCGTTCCCTGAGACTTCGAGTAAACGTCAAAGACGCTTTGGCCGCCGTAGGAATCCGACTTGGGGTCGTCCTGCATGGAGTGGAGCCCCCATTCGGCTTTTCCTGTCATGGGGTCGACGGGGATACGGCGGAGAAACTTCACCTTTTTCCCCTGAATATCGACTCCGTTCACCAGCGTCTCCAGATCTGGCGGATAGTTCTGGCTGTCCACCTTTGTCTGGATCGCACCCCTGTCGGCCGCATCTTTGTAGTGATCGATGGCGTCGCGCATTTCCCATAGATCACGACGGAGTTCGCGTTCATGATCCCGTTTGACTTTGAAGCGGGCGATCGGGATAGCAGCCGACGCGAGGATCGACAAAATCGCCACGGTGACAATCAGTTCGACTAGCGTCAGGCCGCGTTCCGAAGATTTTCGGATTGGCCGAAGCGCGTTCATGAATCCGTTGCTCCTACTGCACATTCAGCGTGGATTGCGAGGTTTGCGCCTGCAATGACTTTCCGGCGCTCGTCGTCGCCCCACCACGTGTGATGCCGAGGTTGGTCGATCCCGAGGCCTTCGCCTGAAATGTAAGGACGCAGACAACGCCTGCACCGCTCACGCCAGGAGTGCCGGGTGGCCGGGATACGTTCACGGTAAGATCTCCAGGGCCGTCGTCCCGGTGGGCCATCTGGACAACCTGGCCGTCGCGGGTCAACAAATCGCCATCGCCAACATTCACCAGGGAGAGCTTGGCTGGATCGTATTGAATCTGAAGAGGAACAGAGGTCACGTCACTTCCACCCGTGAGCACAACCGGAACCTGGAAAGTGGTTCCGTTGATGACCGACGAAGGCAGGTTCAGCATGAGGTTGACCTTCCCGGCCGGTGCGGAGCTTTGGCCTGACTGGTCTGGAGCTGCTCCTGCGGCAGGCGGGGCCAGGGCGTTATCCTGCGAGCTCTTCATCTGGTTCAGAGCGGAGTTGGCCGCGCCTTCAGCGCTTGATCCGGGCACAGAGCCCACATTGGGACGCGCTGGCCCGGGGGACATCGCCGGAGGCGGAGGTGCCGCGGTTGAAGTATGCCGCAGCTCTACGTTCAGCCCCGATCCTGTGTCGATGCTGCGAAGATTGAGCGGACTCAGATCCTGCGATCGCACAACGTGTGGAACGACAAGGAAGACAATCTCGTCATCCTGACGAATCTTGTCGTGCGAGCCGAAAAGATAACGAAGGATCGGGATCTGGCTGAGGCCAGGGATGCCGCTCCAGTTGTCCTGGATCTGCTGCTCGTTGATGCCGCCGAGGATGTTGGCTTCTCCCTCACGGAGTCGAATGGTCTGCTCCGCGACGCGCTGGCTGATGATGGGCTCGGTGACGCCGCTGATGGTGACGCTGCCACTTTGAGCCTTCACTTCAATCTTGATTTTCAGGGTGATGTCGCGATCGTAGTGAACGGTGGGCGTGACCTCGATATTGACGCCGACATCCTGATATTGGAACTGGGTGTTGACGAGCGAACTTACCAGCGCGGTAGCGGCGCCTGTCTGATAGGAACCAGTAGCAATCGGGATCTGTGAACCGATCTTGAGCGTGGCCTTTTGTTGATCGGCGGCCCGGATCCGCGGGTTCTGGAGGATGTGCGTGTTGTTGTCGGTGAGAAGCGCATTGGCGGTGGCTTGTCCGACGGTCACCGCGAAGTCGTTGGAAGTGAGGTGGGCGAGGTTGTAGAGGGTCAGGTTGTTGTTGGTCGTGCTGGGGGTACAGTCGGTGCTCCCCGTTGGGCACGTTGTGGTGCTCGTCGTGGGGGACTGCATTTGCACGCTGGCGCTGCCGGGCCACTGAATGCCGAGGTTGCGTTCCCAGTTTTTGCTGACTTCAAGGACAGCGATGTCGACGACGACCTCGGGGCGAGCCTTATCGAGATCGGTAACGAGCTTTTGGGCGAGCAACAATTCGTCAGGTGTTGCGCGCATCACGATGGCGTTCTGGCTGGCAACGCCGTAGACCTTTGCGTTCGGTAGAACGTTACGCAGCGCGGTCTGAACATCGTTGAGATCGTTCTGCTGCCATGCATTGGCGAGATAGAAGGTCTGAACGGCCTGCTCGTCGAGTTCGGCTCGCTTGGAGCGGGTGTTGGCAGCGACAAAGATGGTGTTCTGAGTGATAGGCCGCCAGAAGGTTCCGGAGAGCGTGCCGACAATGCGGAGCGCGTCCATCAGGGAGACGTTATTGAGATCAACCTGGATGCGCTTGGAGATGTAGTCAGGATCGAAAAGGACGTTGATGCCGGCCTCTTTGCCGATCGCCTGATATACGGTTTTCGAATCTTCAGCCACGCGCAGCACGAAATGATCGTCAGTGGTTGGCTTGAGTTGCGGAGGCGAGCCGATGCCCTCCATCTCGGCCTGCGTTATGGCAGTAATCGCCGATCTCTGTGGGGTCTGCGGTTGAGGCTGATCAGCATGCCGGGAGCGGATTTTCGCAATTTCCTGTTGAGCTGCTTCGTTGCTGGGGTCGATTTCCGCGGCCCGCAGGAGTTCCACGAGGGCGCCCTGATCGTCTCCGCTGGCTGCGAGGTTGCGGCCCTTGGTCACATGCATGGCCGCATCGGTGAAGCGCACGCGATAGTAGGCGGTGCGATACACCTCATCTTTGGGCGACATCGAATAGGCCTTCTGGAAGTTCTGGAAGGCGGCATCGTAGTCTTCGCGAGATTCCGCTGCCTGACCCTTTTTATAGAAAGCCTTGGCAGATTGCGCGAAGATCTCTGCCGAGCCCAAGGAGAGGAGGGTGAGCATGCCGGCGCAGAGAATCCAAAATCGGGTCTTGGAGAGGACGGATGCAGAGAGCGCTGGAAAAAGGACACGGCTTTTCATCGGACTCCCGGGCGTTGGCGAGAAATCGGAGTCTGCTCCGGAGGGGTTGCGGGGAGAGATCCCTTCAACGCGCTGATTAATAGACTTCCCGAACTTGGTGTTTACTGCCAAAACGATGCCCCATTCTAGCAAAGCCCCACTGCAATGTGGCGGTTAGGTTGCGATGCTACGATGAAAGTTTAAGGGTATTCCCCCGATGCCGCGCCAAACCAGCCACACTATCGTACCCCGGGACAGCTCGGCACCTCCCAAGCAGGCCAAGCCGCGGGACCCTGTGGCTTCGGGCGAACGCGATGCGGCGCATAACCGGGCGGCCGGCCACAATTACTTTCTGCTCGAGAAATTCGAGGCCGGGGTGGCTTTGCGCGGGACCGAAGTGAAGTCTATTCGCGAAGGAAAGGCGAACCTGAAGGATTCCTACGGGCTGGTGAAGGACGGCGAAGCCTTCCTGTTGAATATGCATATCGGACCTTACTCGCACGGTAATATAGCGAACCACGACGAGACTCGTACACGAAAGCTTCTGCTTCACAAGGACGAGGTTCGGCGGCTTATGGCAAAGACGCAGATCAAAGGGCATACGCTCATCCCGACACGGCTTTACTTCAAGAACGGCAAGGTGAAGTGCGAATTGGCCGTCGCGAAGGGTAAACAGGACTGGGACAAACGGGAGACCGAGAAGCGTCGCGAGGCGGATCGCGAGGCGCGGTCGGCGATTAATGCGAGCAAGCACCGGATGGGGCGGTAAAGAGCTGCCCTTCCTATTCGGGGACTTCGATTGAAACCGGATCGCCGTCAGCGAGGCCGAAATAGTCTCGCAGCCTCACATCAGACGCAACTTCAACGATAGTTTTCGGGTGATGGCCCGTGCCCTGTTCGTTTGCGTCGGTTCGAAGGATAAAGCCGCTCCTGGAAAGGATGAGACACGGAAGCAGGTTCACTGAAACCGTTCCGCCGTACTCTTCGCCTTCGAGCCGTGTGACGCCTGATGGAAGCGAGAATGGCTGATCCAGTTGGACGTTAAGGGTGCCGGGGAATAAGTGCATTCCTGTCTTTTTGTAGTAGTGGTCTTCCAGCTTTTCTATCCAGTAGGAGAAGTTGCCCATACCGGAGACTACCTTTCCGCGCAGTATCAAGCGTTTTCCTTGGACGAGCGAGATTGGGTCGTGCTTCGGGATTGGATGAAGATGGAAGCTTCGGTCTTCGAGGCTCCGATGAAATAATCATTGCATGCGCACTGAACTTTCTTTCACTCCCCTTGCCCAGATTCAGACGGAACTCCTTGCAGTATTTGCAACAGACACGCAGACAGCCAAGGGCCCTGACGTCAAGCCGCAGCCGGTTTTGCTGACCAGCGACGAAAAGGTGCGGGAGGCAGCGACGTCGATACTTACGTCGGGCGAGTACAAGGCGGGGCCGAATGAGACGGTTCTGCTGCATGCACCCGCAGGGCTGGGAGCGAAGCGGCTGCTCATCGTGGGGCTGGGGAAGAAGGCAAAGGCGACAGTACACGCAGTGCGCAATGCTGCCGGGACCGCGGTGCGCTACACGAAACCGAGGGCGATTCGAGAACTGACCGTCGCCATACCTGAGGCAGTTGCGGAGTCTGGTGTGACGCTTGCAGCGGAAGCGTGTACGCGTGCTGTGTCTGAGGGTGCGCTGGTCGGCGACTTCGATGCGGATACGTATCGGAGCGAGCGCAAGGATGTGAGTGTGCAGGCGCTGACTGTCGCGGCGGCGGCAGGAGCAAATCAGGCAGCGGTGCGGGCGGCGTTCAGTGAAGGCGCAATTATTGGGGAAAGCCAGAATTTTACGCGGACGCTGGTGAATGAGCCGGGCAACAAGCTGACGCCGACGGTGCTTGGCCAACGCGCGGCGCAGATGGCTTCTGAAGTTGGATTGAAGTCGGAGGTGTACTCGACGGACAAGCTGCACGAGCTGAAGATGGGAGCGTTCTGGAGCGTCTCGCAGGGCTCGGCCGAGCCACCGGCCCTGATCGTGCTGAAGTATGAGCCGGAGGGAGTGACGGATGGTCCGGCGCTGGGGCTTGTGGGCAAGGGCATCACGTTCGACACGGGCGGCATCTCGATCAAGCCCGCGGACAACATGGAGAAGATGAAGTACGACATGGCGGGCGGCGCGGCCATGATCGGAGCAATGCGGGCGATTGCCCTGCTTAAACCGAAGGTGCGGGTGATCGGAATCGTCTGCGCGGCGGAGAATATGCCCGACGGCAAGGCCCAGAAACCCGGTGACGTGCAGACCGCAATGTCTGGAAAGACGATCGAGATCATCAATACCGATGCTGAAGGGCGGCTGGTGCTTGCCGACGGCATTACGTACGCGAGGAGTCTGGGAGCTACGCACCTGATCGATGCAGCTACGTTGACTGGGGCGTGCGTGGTTGCGCTGGGGATGATCAATGGCGGAGCGTTCTCGAACGATGATGCAACGTTTGAGAAGTTCCAGACTGCATTGGCTACTTCAGGCGAGAAGTTCTGGCGGATGCCGCTGGCGGATGAGTACTACGACATGATTCGCAGCGATATTGGCGATATCAAGAACACCGGCGGGCGCTGGGGCGGAGCGATTACGGCGGCGGAGTTCCTGCACGCCTTCGCAGAAGATACCCCGTGGATTCACCTGGACATCGCGGGTCTCGCGTGGATGGAGGAGAACAAGCCGTTCATAGCGAAGGGGCCGAGCGGAGTGGGAGTCCGGTCGATTCTGGAGTGGGTGCGAAGCTACGAAAGCTAGGCCTTCAGCTTTTCCCATGTCTCCAAACGTGGGAGACAAGGGGCACCAACTAAGATTTCTTATATCCGGTCGTATCCCAGGTCCCAACACAGGGACCCGGGGGCACCCAACGTTCAACGCTAAACGCCGATGATGTTGCCGTCGTTGTCAACGTCGATGGACATGGCGCGGGGGTTACCGGGCAGGCCGGGCATCAGCATCATGTTGCCGGAGATGGCGACGACGAATCCGGCACCGGCGGAGAGCCGGACATCGCTCACGTTGAGAGTCCAACCCTTGGGTGCGCCCATGCGCTTGGGGTCGTCCGTGAGCGAGTACTGAGTTTTGGCGATGCAGACGGGCAGGCGTTCGAAGCCCCACTCGGTGTAGCGATCGATTTTCGCTCGCGAGGCCTGGCTGAAGATGACGCCGTCTGCCCCATAAACCTGTATGGCGACTTTGAGAATTTTGGTATCAAGCGCATCTTCGAGGGGATAGACGGGCTGGATTTCAGGCCGGGGATTGGTTTCCATTGCTGATACGACCTTATGCGCCAGATCGACTGCGCCCTCTCCGCCTTTGGTGAAAGCTTCGACAAGCGCACACGGAACACCTTGAAGCGAGCATTCGGTCGCGATCATCTCGAGTTCATGCGGATCGTCAGCCGGGAACCGGTTGATCGCTACAACGATCGGAACGCCGAAGCCCCGTAGCGTACGAATGTGGTGATCAAGATTGGCAAAGCCTGCGTCGACCTGACCATCTCCCTGTGCGCGAAGACTCTGCGCGCTGGTGACAAGTACAGCAGCGGCAGGTTTTATGCCAGAACAACGCATCACGATGTCGAAGTACTTCTCCGCCCCAAGATCGGCTGCGAAACCACACTCATTGACCACGTAATCGGCCAGGCGGACCCCCATCTTTTGCGCGACAATGCTCGATGTCCCGTGAGCAATGTTTCCGAACGGGCCAGTGTGCACCAGTGCAGGAGTGCCTTCAGTGGTCTGAACGAGGTTAGGCTTGATCGCGTCGTCAAGGAGAGCAAGCATTGCGCCGGTGGCTCCGAGGTCAGCGGCTGTGACGGGACGGCCAGATCGCGATGAGCCGATGACGATGGCGTCGATCCGCTGTCGTAGATTCGCGCGGCTCGAGGCGAGCGCCATGATGGCCATGATCTCCGATGCCGCCGTGATGACAAAGCCCGTCTGGCGATTGGCGCCATCGTGCTTGCCGCCGACGTCGACCGTGATCCGGCGGAGGGCGCGGTCGTTCATGTCCATGGTGCGCGGCCAGGTGATCTGCGCAGGATCAAGATCGAGAGCATTCCCGTGAAAGAGATGGGCGTCGATCATCGCTGCGAGAAGATTGTGCGCGGCAGTGATGGCGTGAAAGTCGCCATGGAAGTGAAGATTGATCTTCTGGCTTGGTTCAACTTGCGACAGACCCCCACCGGCCGCACCGCCCTTGATCCCGAAGACGGGACCAAGAGAAGGCTCACGCGAGGTGAGGATGGATTTGAGACCGATACTCTCGAGTCCCTGGGCGAGACCGATGGAGACTACGGTCTTCCCTTCTCCGGAAGTTGTTGGCGTGGTCGCCGTGACCATAATCAGTTTGCCGCGCACCGGGAATGCCGGATTGTCGAGCAGGTCGAGCTTGAGCTTAGCGCCGTAGGCGCCGATGGGCTCGAACTCCGATGGGAGCAATGAGAGCTTGCGGGCGATTTCTTCGATAGGGAGCATTGTGTGTGTATGCAACGCGCTATTTTCCATATCACCGGGCCCTTCTATCCAAGCCGGTGAGCACTATACTCCTGATGCCCGAAGCCCTGTTTGTGACGCAGACTACACAAGCGGTTATCGACTACGGCTCCTCCGGGGCTAAAGCCCGAATCCTTCCGATTGGCTTCTCGACACGACTGAAGTCGTGCCCTGACACTGGAACGGGACCCTGGCACGTTGTTTATTCATGTGACTCGAGTGGTGCCGTGACACAGCAATACTACATGGCCTCGGGGCTCTCGATTCCCAGCAGAGCGAGGGCGGTAATAAGTTCGCGCATCGCGATGGCAGCGGTCGCGAGCAGAAACATGCGGCGTTCGGGATCGATCTCGGTGAGCACGTGATGCTTGTGATAGAAGTTGTTGAACTCCTGGGCAAGCTGGAAGGCGTGTTTGGCTAGATATGCCGGCTCGGAGGTCGCTATGCACTGCTCCAGCACCGCGGAGCGACGTCCGGCACGCAGCCAGAGAGACCAGATGTCATCACCCACATCGCCCATGAGAAATGCACCCGGATCAGAACCCGCGAATTCGCGTAGCACGGCTTCGGGCGTAATTGAGCCTTTCCGGAAGATGTTGCGCGCGCGCACAACCGCGTACTGAATGTAAGGTCCAGTTTCGCCTTCAAAACTCAAGGCATCCTTGAAGTCGAAAGCGATTACGGAATTGCGCGTGAACTTGAGCATGAAATAGCGAAGAGCACCGATCGCGATCTGCTCGGCGATGACCTGGCGTTCCTGATCATCGCGCGAGGTCTGGCGCATGTCGACTTCGGCGCGGGTGGCGGCGATGAGTTTGTCGATAAGGTCATCTGCTTTGACGCCGAAACCTTTGCGGCCGCTTACCTCGATATAGGAACGATCGCGATCTTCCTCTGCGACTTCGTAGCCAAGCTCGCCGGCGCAGCGGGGCGTGAGAGCGACCATCTCGTAGCCGAAGTGCGTGTAGTTATCCGCCTGCTTTGTATAGCCCAGACCGCGGAGAGCCTGAACGACGTTGGCCTGCGGATCGGATTGGCGGGAATCGATGACGTTATAAATGGCTTGCGCATCGCCGAAGTGAGGATGATCGGATTCGCCCTGCTCGGCGGAGATCCAGCACTCATGATTCGGATAGGTGAAGAACTTCTTATAGCCGAAGTCGCGGCCGAGAAGGCCGAACTTCCAGAGATGGTAGGCGATGTCCTTGCCGACGTAGGTGACCGTGCCGTTCGAGCGGACAATGACCTTGGCATCTTCGTCAGTTTCGCCGGGTGCGAGAGGACCGCCGGTGCGCGACATGACCCAGCAGCCTTTGTTTTTGCCTTCGTTCTCGAAGTAGAGGACGCCCTTCTGCTTTAACTGCTCAAAGGCGAGTGCCCAGAAGTTGAGGTGAAGGATTTCGCTTTCGCGGGGCAAGAAATCGTACTCGATACCGAGGCGGAGCATGGTTTCGAGATGGCGACGGAGGATGGCAGTCGAGATCAGATCGGCGACTGCGGCGGTTTCGTTTCCGCCGTGTTCGATTTCATGCAGGGTCTGGTAGCGCAGTTTCTTGCGTTGCTCGTTTTCGGTTTCGGTGCCCGCTGTGTACCACTGCGAGGTGCGGGCGTAGAGATCCCAGCAGTAGTAGTCGACGCGCTGGAAATGGAGTTCGAGGTCTTCGATGAGAGTGCGGATTTCTGCCAGCGACTTCTTTTCGAGGTAGAGAAAGCCGACAACGACGTCGGCGACCTGGACACCGGTGTTGTCGATGTAATTTTGGACGGCAACCTCGCGGCCCGCGGCTTTCAGGAGGCGGACGAAGGTGTCGCCGAGAATGGCGTTGCGCAGGTGGCCGATGTGGGCGGCCTTATTGGGATTGATGCTGGTGTGCTCAACGAGGGCATGAATATCCGACTGGACCGGCTGCGAATCTTCGCCGCTGGTCATCATGCGGATGGCGATTGTGCGATCCAGATGGGCGTTGATGTACCCGGCACCTGCGATCTCGAAGGAGGCAAATCCACGCGGGGTGCCGAGTTCAGCGACGATTTCCTGTGCGATAACCTTGGGCGCTTTGCGGAGTTTGCGGGCGAGTTCAAAGGCGATGGGGGTAGCGAGTTCGCCGAACTTCAAATCGGGCGGAGTCTCGAGCGGAATGTTCTCGACACTAAGGTCGTACTTGGTCTTGAGCACGTCGCGCAGATGCGACTCGAGCCGATTCTTGAGTTCCTGATACACGCTGGAATGCCTCGGAAATCGTTGATTATCAAGCCGATTCTAACAGATCAAATTCTTGCCGTTCTACCGTTCGCGAACCTCGGTAATGCTACGAAAGGCATGGGGAAAAGCACGTGTACGCGCGAAAGTCCAATGTCCGGCGCCCGATTCTGCTTGACCCCGGAACTGATTCCAGGGTTCATACTGCTCGCATGAGAAACGGGAAAGGGCTGCGGTCTGGCGAACTGTCGCGTGCTGCCGGGGTGAGCGCGGACACGTTACGGCATTACGAGCGAATGGGAGTTCTGGCTGAAGCCCCAAGAACCTCGTCCGGCTACCGGATCTACCCAGCAGGGAGCCTCGAGCGCGTCAACATGATCCGGCACGCGCTTCGCCTTGGGTTTTCGCTTGCGGAACTTGCCGATGTCCTTCGGACGCGGGATGGGGGAGGAGTTCCATGCGCAAAGGTGATGGCGCTTCTGGAAAGCAAAATTGCATTGCTCGAGAGGCACATTACGGAATTGCAGTGCATGAGGAAACACATGAAGCAGATCGCAACTGACTGGAGTTTGAGACTCGGACAGAGCGAGCCAGGAAAGCGAGTTCACCTTCTGCATTCGTTGAATTCGATACCTGTGCCCACGGCGGAAATCGGAGTGAACCGGAGGAGAAAAATACAGCGATGAAGATTCTGAGTAACGCGATCATCACGGTGGCTCTGGTTGGGGCGGTACCTGGCTTAAATGCACAGAAGCCGACCGGTGCGCAGAGTCCTTGCCCGATGCATGAAACGCATATCGGCATGGATGCTCATCATGCGACTGTCGAGCGCCATGGCGACGAGGCAATGGGCTTTCCCCACGACAAGACCACGCATCACTTCAGGCTCGCAGAAGATGGTGGAGCGATCGAGGTAACGGCCAACGACCGGATGGATTCCTCCAATATTGAGGCAATCCGGATGCATCTGGGGCATATCGCAAAGTTGTTCGGCGAGGGCGACTTCTCTATCCCGATGTTCGTGCACGACAGCATTCCGCCCGGGGTGACAAGCATGAAGCTGCTGAAGGAAAAGATTGACTACACCTACGAGCAGATCGATGCCGGGGGCCGCGTCTCGATCGTGACTGGAGATCCTTTGGCGCGGGCTGCAATTCACGACTTCCTGCGCTTTCAGATCACCGATCATGGGACCGGAGATCCGCTCGAAGTTGCAGCGGGGCGATGATGAGGAACGATCTCGATGCCGTAAGATGAAGGGGATGCAGCTTCTGGCGTGATTTCAGTCTGTTAGCCGGAAGCTGCCACCTGACTCAATGGCAAATACCGATCCCACAAGCTTCCGTTTTTATCTGACAACGCCGATCTACTACGTGAACGCGAGGCCGCATCTTGGGCACGCGTACTCGACGATTGTGTGCGACGCGATAGCACGGCGAAAGCGGGCGATGGAGATTGAGACGTGGTTTCTGACCGGCACGGATGAGCATGGTCAGAAGATCGAGCGGTCGGCGAAACTGGCCGGACGTACGCCGCAGGATTTTGCCGATCACATCGCTGCGGAGTTCCGCGCGCTATGGGATAGACTTGGGCTGACCTACGACGATTTCATCCGCACGACAGAGCCGCGGCACAAGCGCGGGGTGCAGAAGCTTTTTGCCACGCTACGGGATCGCGGGTTTATCTACAAAGGGTCATACACGGGGCAGTATTGCGTGTCGGACGAGGCGTGGGTAGATGTGCCTCCAGGCGCTCCATGCCCCGATTGCGGACGGATTACAGAGACAGTGAGCGAGGAGAACTACTTCTTCAAGCTGTCGGCGTTTGAGCGCAAGCTGCTGGAGTTCTATGAAGAGAATCCGGGGTTCATGCAGCCGGAGTCGACGCGGCGCGAGGTGATTTCATTTGTGCGTAGCGGGCTTGCGGATGTGTCAATCAGCCGCAGCAGCTTCAAGTGGGGCATCTCTGTCCCGGGAGATGAGAGCCAGGTGGTCTATGTGTGGTTCGACGCACTAGCGAACTACATCACGGCTCTCGGATACGGATCGGATGATCCCGCAGACCAGGCGCGGTTTGCGAAGTTTTGGCCTGCGGACATTCACCTGATCGGCAAGGAGATCAGCCGGTTCCACTGCGTGTACTGGCCGGCGTTTCTGATGGCGGCGGGGATCGCGGTGCCGCGCTCGGTAAAGGCAAATGGCTGGCTGCTGTTCGACCAGGGGAAGATGTCGAAGTCGCGCGGGAACATTGTGCGCGCGGACACGGTTCGCGAAGTGCTGGGCGCCGATGCTCTGCGCTACTTCCTGCTGCGCGAGATCCCATTCGGACAAGATGGCAATTTCAGTTTCGATGCGCTTGTGCAGCGGTATAACGGCGATCTTGCGAATGGCTACGGCAACCTGGTGAGCCGGGTTGTGAACATGGTGCACAAGTATTTTGGCGGTGCGGTGCCAGAGCCTGGAGCAGAGACATCGGCAGAGGCTGCACTGCGCGCGAGCACGACGAAAACGATTGCCGAATTTGGGCCGCTGTTCGATGAGCTGAACTTCTCTGAAGCGCTGAAGACGCTATGGAATCTTGTTGCAGAGACGGACGGGTATCTGACGGCCAATGCGCCATGGAAGCGTCCCGCGGATCGCTCGGAGGCGGATCATGCTGCGCTGCAGGCGCGGGTGCTCGCGACGGCGGCTGAGGCTATTCGCGTGATCACGGCGCTCGTCTATCCGATACTGCCCGATGCGGCATCCAAGGTGTGGCAGCAGCTCGGGCAGGGCGAACTCGCCGATGCCGCAAAGAACGCATTTCTCACTAACGTTGCGTGGGGTGGATTGAAGCCCGGAACGAAACTGGGCGAGCCCGCACCGCTCTTCCCTCGCGCTGAAAAGGACGCAGTCACCCGTATGCAGAATCTCGAAGACGAAAACAACAAGAATGCCGTGGAGGCCGCGAGCAAGAACGAGACTGCGGCACCCGAGGCTCCCCCATCCGCTTTGGGAGTGAAGCCGCAGCCGGGCGCTCCGACCACGGTGAAAGAGGCGCCCTCATCGACATCGGTGCAATCTTCAGCCAGCACAGAAGACGGGCCGGCGGGAACAGCGCCAACGCCCGCTACACAGGCTCCTGGATCACAGAAGCCGGTCCCGACAGCGAAGGTCCATCAAGTTCCGGCCGAGCTGGCGAGCAGCCGTCTCGATTCTGCTCCGCCGCCCGCACCCGCAAACAAGCCGCTCGATCCTCAGGAGAACACGGGAAACCCTCCGGAAGCGCCGACGCAGCCGGCGCAGGCAAACCACATCAGCATTGATGATTTCGCCAAGGTGGAGCTGCGGGTCGCGCAAGTGTTAGTGGCTGAGAGAATTCCGAAAGCTGACAAGTTGCTCAGGCTCGAGGTCGATCTGGGCTACGAAAAGCGCCAGATTCTCGCGGGAATCGCGCAATACTACGAGCCGGAGAAGCTGATCGGGCGCAAGATCGTGATTGTTGCGAATCTAGCTCCGCGAAAGATGCGCGGGCTTGAGTCGAATGGGATGCTGCTGGCGGCTTCGCTGCCGCCGGACGGTGCACCAGTGCTGGCCGGATTTCTGGAAGATGTGCCGCTTGGGGCCAGGCTGAAGTAGTTGCGAAGAATCTTAAGGAACGGACGATCAATTCACGATGCAACTCGACTTTTTGTCTGATCTGAATGCAATCGACCCGGATAACGACAACATCGACATCAACGTGACCCTCGTGAGCGGTCGGCAATACGCGTTCGTCGTCGCCACTCCGAACAACATTTACTAGTGCATGGGCAACGAGGGTGTCGACTATTTCCTCGGATCTCCGCCGATCTTTGTGCGCCGACTTACTTTGAGCAACATCAGAGAAGCAGTTGAAGCATTGAATAAAGAGCCAAAATGGTTATAACTCTACGGCAGTTGAGCATCCTCTCGAGGGCCAATCCATGCTGATTGATTCGCACGCGCATCTCGATAGCCCGCGGTATGACGAAGACCGCGAGGAGATGCTGCGCCGGGCGGTGGAGTCGGGTGTTGGTGCGATTCTGTCCATCGGCATTGGGGAAGGGCCGGCGGAGATGCATCGCGGACTGGAGGTCTGCCGGCAGTTCAATGGCAGGCCGGGTATGCCGAAGCTCTTTGCGAGTGCCGGCATTTATCCACACAACACGCCGGAAGCGGATCAGGCGGCACTGGACAAGCTCGACAAACTGCTGGCCGAACCCGAAGTGATCGCCTGCGGTGAGATCGGCTTGGATTATTACCACGAAGGTGCTGCTCATCCCGTTCAGAAAGAAGGGCTTATCAGCCAGCTTCTGCTCGCGGCGGATCGCAGGCGGCCGATCCTGATCCATTGCCGTGGCACGAACGAGTCATCCGACGCCTGGGATGATCTGTTTGAAGTGCTGGATGAGCACTGGGCTTCGACCGGACTTGGCGGCGTAATGCATTGTTTCGGTGGGGGTTGGGAGCAGGCGAAACGATCGCTTGACCTGGGATTTCTGGTTTCTTTTGCGGGGAATGTGACTTATCAGAAGGCGCAGCCACTACGTGATGTTGCGGTTCGCGTACCGCTCGATTGCATGCTGGTGGAGACAGACGCGCCATTTCTCGCGCCCAATTCGCTGCGGGGCAAGCGGAACGAGCCTGGATACGTAAAGCAGACGGCGCAGACCATTGCCGATTTACACAATGTCTCCGCGGATGAAATTGCTGCTGCGACCAGCAGAAACTTCTGCCGATTGTTCAATATTCCGGTCGGCATGGGAAACTGATAGTGTTGCACCGCAGGTTGCGAGCATAACGAAAACAACTCAGGCATTCTCTGAGGAACGGAATCATGGCCCAGGACAATTCATTCGATATCGTAAGCAAGGTCGACATGCAGGAAGTGCGGAATGCGATCGATCAGGCAATGAAAGAGATTCGGCAGCGCTTCGATCTCAAGGACTCCCATTCTGAGATCAATCTCGAAGGAAATGACGCCATCCAGATGGCATCTGCGAACGAGTACAAGCTGGAGGCCATTAAGGAAATCCTCGGCCAAAAGCTGGTGAAGCGGGGTGTGTCGCTCAAGAATCTGACCTACGGGAAGGTTGAGCCAGCGGCCGGTCAGAGCGTGCGGCAAAAGATCTCGCTGCAGCAAGGGATTCCCGCTGAAAAGGCCAAGGAAATTGTTCGCATTGTGAAGGACTCAAAAAAGAAGGTGCAGGCGAGCATTCAAGGCGATACTGTGAGGATATCCGGAAAAGATCGCGATGATCTGCAAGCCATCATTGCAACCCTGCGGGGGCGGGATCTTGGCGTAGAGCTGACGTTCACCAACTACCGCACCAACTGAGAGGCGAGACGACTGCAACCTTGAGCACCCTGGCGATAGCGACGGCAAAAGAGGTTTTCGAACTGCTGCGAGAAGACCTCGTAGCGATCGAGCAGGAGCTCGGGCGCGACGCCGCTTCCAGCGTTAGCACCATTACCGAAATTGCGGAGTATCTGCGGGAAGGCGGAGGCAAGCGCATTCGCCCCTCACTGCTTCTGCTTACCGCGCATCTATTGGGCTTCTCCGGACCGGGCGCGATCCGCCTGGGCGCTGTGGTTGAGATGGTGCACACGGCAACGCTGGTGCACGACGACATCATTGACGGCGCGCAGACTCGTCGCGGGCGTCCATCGCCAAACACCCGCTGGGGCAACGAGAAGTGCGTGCTTGCGGGCGACTGGCTGTACATGCAGGCGTTTAAGGTTGCGCTCGAGGAGAAGAATCTTCGGGTTCTTGAGTTGCTGATCGGCTTGACCCAGCAGATGGTTGAGGGCGAGCTGCTGCAGATTCAGAAGCTTGGCAAGGCCGTGTCGGAGGCAGAGTACTACGACCTGATCTTCCGCAAGACGGCGTGTTTGTTTTCGACGTCGATGCGACTGGGTGCAGTGCTTGCGGGCGCTACGGAAGCAGAGGAAGAAAAGCTGGCAGCGTATGGACGCGGGGTGGGGCTTTCGTTCCAGATCGTTGATGACGTTCTCGATCTCACGGCGACGGAAGAGGTCCTGGGCAAACCGGTTGCCAGCGACCTGCGCGAGGGGAAGACTACCCTTGCAGTGATTCACGCTTTCGATCATGGCACGGCGCGGGAGCGGCAGACGATTCAGCGCGTACTGGATGACCGCAGCTTTGAGTACGTGAGCCGCGAACAGATTCGCGAAATTCTGCGGCGCAACGGATCAGTGGAGTACGCGATGGCGGCTGCGGATCGGTACGCGGAGCAGTCGCGCCATGCTTTGGCCTCGTTTGCGGATTCAGACTTCAAGCGCGCCTTGTTGTGGGTCCCTGATTTTGTTGTTGCTCGCGACAAGTAATTCCTTCAAAAATTGGCATTGCAAGCGCAAATTTCCCCGGAGAGTCGCTTTGCCCGACGAACCAATTGATGTATGGAAGCAGGTCGACGGCTTCTTCACGGATGCACTGATCCCTGCTGACGCTGCCCTTGATGCGGCGCTCTCAGCCAATCGCGAAGCTCAGCTTCCGGCTATCGATGTAACACCGCTCCATGGCAGGTTTCTGGAGTTGCTGCTTCGCGTGAGCGGAGCAAAACGCGTACTGGAGATTGGGACTCTCGGCGGGTACAGTACGATCTGGCTTGCGCGCTCGGTTGGCGACAACGGGAAAGTGATCACGCTGGAGTTGGAGAAGCGGCATGCAGAGATCGCTCAGCGCAATCTCGATCGCGCCGGAATGGCGAGTCGGGTGGAGCTGCGTGTCGGTGCGGCATCGGATTCTCTGAAGGCACTGGTTGCGGAGAAATCTGCGCCATTTGACTTCATCTTCATTGATGCGGACAAGGCGGGCTATCCGGACTACATCCAGTGGGCAATGAAGCTCTCGCGTCCAGGAACGCTGATTCTTGCGGATAACGTGGTGCGGGACGGCAAAGTCGTTGATCCTGATCATCCGGATGCGAACATCAAAGGCGTGAGGCGGTTTACGGAGATTGTGTCAGCGGAGCCGCGGCTCAGTGCTACCGTACTGCAAACGGTCGGCAGCAAAGGTTATGACGGGTTCGCGATTGCAATTGTGGACTAGTTCGCTCTTCGGGTAACGCCCCTTTCCCTCATCGCAAGCAGCAACCAGTACGCACAACCGTGCGTTTTCGGACACTATGCAGAATTCTACACAGCGCAGCATCCGATGCGTGTATTCTCATCCCATTCCGAAAGACTGACTGGATTGTGCTGTGTTCAAACGATCCGGTGCGAACAAGGAGAAGGGGGAAGATGATGAATCCTGGATCGGACCGTTCTGTGAAGGCAGTGGTAACGGCAATTTGCGCGACCGCACTGTTGATCGCGCTGTGTGGCCGGGTGAATGCGCAGGCGCCTGCGGCGCCATCGGGAGCTGCCGCGCAGACAGCACCTGCATCCCCGCACGACCTTGTGGGAACCTGGCAGGGTACGTTGCACGCCGGCCAGGATCTGAGAACGGTTGTGAAGGTCACGAAAGACGATAAGGGTGGATATAAAGGCGTCTTCTACACGCTCGACCAGAGTCCGAATCCCTTCAACCTTGATTCTGTAACTCTGCAGGGCTCCGACGTAAAGTTCGAACTGAAGATGTTTGGCGTCACGTATGAGGGAAAACTCAGCCCTGACGGAAAAACGATAGACGGGAATTCGCACCAGGGAAATGTGACTCCGCTGGTCTTGACGCGCGCCACGCCAGAGACAGCGTGGGAGATTCCCAAGCCACAGCCGCCGCCGAAGCCGATGGCCGCGGATGTCGATCCAAATTTCGAGGTCGCTACGATTAAGCCGAACAACACAGGCGCGACCAGTATGCAGGGACTCACGCTGCGCGGACGCAATTTCGCCACGCGGGCTTCTTCGCTGGCAGATCTGATTTCGTTTGCCTACGAGGCACAGGTAAAACAGATTGTGAATGCGCCGGAGTGGTACGACAAGGATCGCTACGATATTTCTGCTGTGCCTGAGCAGGAGGGCTCGCCGAGTCCCGAACAGGTTCGCATCATGATCCGGAAGCTTCTCACGGATCGCTTCGGACTCAAGTTCCATCGGGAAAAGCGCGAGATGTCCGCCTACGTTCTCTCGGTCGGTAAAGACGGGTCGAAACTGAAGCCGACCCAGATCCAGGGAACACTTCCGGGCATTGGCATACGGCCAGGGACAGGCGGAATCACGCTGAATGTGATCAATGCAGCGATCCCCGATTTCACCGGCTTTCTGCAGATTCTCGTACTGGATCGGCCGGTGGTTGACAAGACTGGCCTGACTGGACGGTACGACTTCCAATGCACGTTTAGTCCTGACGACTCTCAGTTCAATGGCCATCCTCCGCAGTTCCCCAACCAGGGAAATAAGACGGATAACGGGTCATCGGAGGCAAACGCGCCGGCAGCTCCGAGCATCTATGACGCATTCCAACAAGAACTTGGGTTGAAGCTGTCGGCCGAGAAGACTGGCGTGGATGCGATCGTGATTGATCACGTGGAGAAGCCGTCGGCGAACTAGCGCAACGGCACGCTGCAGGCGCCGTCTCGTCTTTGTGACGAACGGTGTTGACCCAAAACAAACAGCCGTGGTACCTATTACTACACATGTAGGAGATAACGGTGCCGGCTGCCAAATTGTCGAAACTTGAGTTCAAGATCATGGAGACTCTCTGGGCAAAGAGCGAGTGTTCCATTCGCGAAATTCAGGAGTCCTTCCCTGAGAAGAAGATGCCTGCATACACCACGATTCAGACCACGGTGTATCGGATGGAGGCGAAAGGCGTGGTTCGCCGCTTGAAGAAGGTGGGCAACTTTCATGTCTTTGCTCCGGCGATTTCACGGGAGTCGGCGCAGCGCAGGCTGATGGACGATCTGCTTGCGCTCTTCGGCGGACGCGCGCAGCCGGTGATGACGCACCTGATCGAATCGGGTAAATTGTCACTCGATGATGTGAAAGAAGCAGAAAGGCTGCTTCGCAATCTCAGCAAGGAGCGTGAATCGTGATGGCCCTCGACGCGTTGACTTCCGGCTGGACGACCGCTCTTCTCAATCATCTGTGGCAATCGACTGGGGTTGCGCTGCTTGCATGGGTTCTTGCGATCGTGCTTCGCAACAACTCAGCGCGGGTGCGTTATGCGATCTGGCTTTTTGCTTCGGTGAAGTTCCTGGTGCCGTTTCAGTTGCTGACGTACCTTGGAGCGCGCTGGCCACGGACGGCGACAAGCGACAGTGCGCAGATCTACACGGTGCTCGAGGAGTTCACGCGGCCTTTGAGAGAGGCTCCATTACAGTCAGCGGCCGCCGCGTCGGCTCACGCCTCCTTTCATACCGCAACAGTGGTGTGGACGCTCATCGGGATCACATGGTTCTCCGGATTTGCTGTGTTGCTGAACAAGTGGATCTCAGGCTGGAAGAGCGCAATGGATATGACTGTCATTGCTCAGCCGCTCATCGCGGGACGGGAGTTCAATGCGCTGGCACAGGCGTGGGACAACGCCGGCATCCAATCGCCGATTCGGCTGCTCCTCTCAGCGGGCGGTATGGAGCCCGGGATCTTTGGGATCACCCGCCCCGTACTGCTTTGGCCGACGGGCCTCTCGGATCGGCTTTGCGATACGCAGATCCAAGCGATCATGGCGCACGAGATCGAGCACGTGCGACGTCGCGACAACCTGACGGCGGCGATTCACGCGTTCGTCGAGGCGGTGTTCTGGTTCCATCCTCTTGTGCGGTGGATGAGCACGAGGCTCAGCGAAGAGCGAGAGCGCGCATGTGACGAGAGAGTCATGCAACAAAATGCCCCGCTTGAGGCTTATGCGGAAAGCATTCTCACAGTGTGCGCGTTCTGTATGGAACCCGCTGCGCCGTGTGTATCAGGTGTTTCCGGTGCTGATTTGAAGCAGCGCATTCTGCGAATCATGACGGGACGGTCCGGGGCCGCGCTGAGTGTCGGGCGCAAGTTCCTGTTGGTTGCGGTTGGGATGCTGCTGATCGCCGCTCCGGTTGGGTATGGGGTTCTGCATGGGCAGCAGGTACAGCCCGCACCTGGCGATCAGACGAAGGGTTACGCATGGACGCCTGATTTACCGAAGTATGAAATCGCGACCGTTAAGCCGTCATCTGAGCAGGACGGGCAGATCAGAATGATGATGACGCCTGATGGCGCAGAACTCAATGGAGTTCAGGTGCAGATGCTGCTTCAGCAGGCGTTTGGAGTGGAGCGCGATCGCATCATCGGTGCGCCCGACTGGGCGCGCTCAAAGCGCTTTGATATCTCTGCCAAGGTCGCGCCTGAAGTAGCTCCCAAGCTCGACAATTTGAAGATGGAGCAACGGCGTGCAATGCTGCTACCCCTGCTGGAAGAGCGGTTTGCCTTGAAGTATCACCACGAGTCCCGCGAACTGCCGATGTACTCCCTCGTGGTTGCGAAGGGTGGTCCGAAGCTGAAGATTTCTACTGCTCCTGTGACCGCCCCGCCCGGCGCTTCAGGAGGCCCCAATGGACCTGGAGCGCCCGATGGACCAGCCGGTGCGAGCCGATTGTCGAGGGAACATCCCGGGGGGCCCGGCATGATGCGGATGAGCCCGGGTGCAATCGAGGCGAATGGTGGAGGCATGCCATTTCTGGCGCATGCGCTCTCTGCGTTGGTGGGACGATCTGTCGTAGACAAAACCGGATTGACGGGCAACTACGATTTCAGCTTGAACTGGACACCAGATGAGGGTTCGATGCCCAGGATGGGTCCGACTGCAGGCGGGCCACCGCCTCAAGGCGATGCGCCCACAGATCCGAACGGTCCAACGCTGTTCACCGCGCTGGAAGGGCAACTTGGCTTGAAACTGCAGTCGGAAAAGGGCAAAGTGGATGTGATCGTGATCGACCACATCGATTTGCCCACGGAAAACTGACGAGAGGGCCTTCCCCATTGAGCAGAGTGCAGAGTTTTCAAGGGAGAATGCGTTGTCTGAGAAGGATCAGTCGTTTTCTGATCATTGCCTTGATGTGTGCATCTGCGTCGAACGCGGCGCTGGCGTCTCCCTATCACGGGCAGGTGACTTTCGGCGGGCTTGCTCTGCCGGGTGCGACAGTAACCGCCAGCCAAGGCGATAGGACAATCAGCGTCACGACGGACGAAGGCGGTGTGTTTCGCTTTAGCGATTTGAGTGATGGGCAGTGGAAGATCGAAGTGAAGATGCTCTGCTTCGAGACCGTTAAGGCCGAAGTAACGGTCGCGGCTCAGATGTCGCCTTCGAAATGGGAGATGAAACTGCTGCCGACCCTGGAGTTGAAGGCGCTGGCGTCGGCTCCACCGCCGGCTCCTGTGCCATCGGCCCCAGTGCTGACAGCAACGGCGGAGAAGAAGACGGACAATCCAGCTGGTCAGCAGCAGACTGCAGCATCGATCCCGAAGCCTGCCGGCGAGGCAGGCCAGGACAGCAACGATGGATTCCTGGTGAACGGCAGCGTGAACAACGCGGCAACCTCGCAATTCTCGCTCAACCAGGCGTTCGGCAATCGCCGGTTCAATACGCGGAATCTTTACAATGGCGGCTTTCGCTTCACTCTCGACAATTCGTCCCTCGATGCGCGGCAGTATTCGCTGAGCGGCTTCTCGACACCGAAGCCAACCTATAATCGCTTCACCGCTGGATTTGAATTTGGAGGGCCGCTCAGGATTCCGCACCTGCTGCCCCACAATGGACCCAACTTCTTCGCCCAGTATCAGTGGAGCCGAAACCGCTCGGCTCTCACGTTGCCGGCGATTGTTCCTACGCTGGATGAGCGCGCAGGCGATCTGCAAGGCGCAACGGGACAGCCTGCCACAATCATCGATCCCAGCACCGGACAGCCGTTTGCGAACAGCCAGGTTCCGGTGACTCCGCAAGCTGCTGCGCTTTTGAAGCTGTACCCTCTGCCAAATGTGACTGGCAATCCGCTCTATAACTTTCAAATTCCCGTTCTCAACAGCAGCCATGAAGATGTAGTGCAATCGCGGATGGACAAGACCATCGGCCGACGCGACCAGGTGTACGGGACCTTCAATCTTGATAGTGTTCGCAGCGGTGCGGTGAACCTCTTCAGCTTCGTTGATAGGACAGATACGCTCGGCTTGAACACGAACATCAATTGGTCGCACCGGCTGAACCCGCATTTGTTTCTTTACAGCGGATACCACTTCAGCCGGATGCGCGCGCAGGTTCGGCCGGAGTTTGAAAACAAATCGAACATCTCGGGAGAATCGGGAATCAGCGGGAACAATCAGGAACCAGTGAACTGGGGCCCTCCCGGATTGAGCTTCAATAGCGGCATCGCTTCGCTGTCGGACGCACAGAGCGCATTCAATCGCAATCGGACTGACGGCTACTCGGCTTCGGTGGGATGGTATCGCGGACGCCACAACATCACGGTTGGCGGAGATTTGCGCAAGGAGCAGTTCAATGAGTTCTTCCAGCAGGACCCCCGCGGCAGTTTCGGCTTCACCGGCCAGGCGACTGGTTCTGATTTTGCAGATTTCCTGATCGGCGTACCCGATACGGGTTCAATTGCATTCGGGAACGCCGATAAGTATCTTCGCCAGACTGTGTACGACGCGTATGCGACAGATGATTGGCGGGTGCTGCCGATTCTGACAATCAATGCGGGTGCCCGGTATGAATACGGCGCGCCCGTGACAGAGCTGAAGAACCGGCTGGTGAATCTGGATGTCGCCTCCGGGTTTGCACAGGCGGCCGCAGTGATTGCTTCAGATCCGGTGGGATCAATAACGGGCCGCACCTATCCGCATTCGCTGGTGAAGCCAGACCGATCGGGCATCGAGCCGCGGATTGGATTCTCGTGGCGTCCAATTCCAGCGTCTACCGTGGTGGTTCGCGGTGGCTACGGCATTTATCACGACACATCGGTGTATCTCACGCCAATGATGTTGCTGGCTCAACAGGCGCCACTCTCAAAAAGCTTAAAGCAGCAGAACAGTGCGGCGTGTCCCTTAACCCTCGCGAACGGATTTATGGAATGCGGGACGACGACACCAAATACGTTTGCGATCGATCCGAACTTCCGCGTCGGTTATGCGCAGACGTGGCAGCTGTCGGTGCAGCGCGATCTTCCATGGGCAATGCAGATGACCGCCACGTATCTGGGCGTGAAAGGCACGCATGGAGTTCAGCAGTTTCTTCCCAACAGCTATCCGCTTGGCGGGAATGATCCATGCACGAATTGCCCCTCTGGCTTCTTGTATCAAACGTCAGGCGGAAACTCGACCCGCCAATCGGGGCAACTGCAACTTAGACGAAGATTACGCGCAGGATTTGCCGCTTCCCTGCTCTACACGTATTCAAAGTCAATCGATGATGACGCGATGCTCGGTGGACTCGGCCATCAGACGGGCGCGGCGCAGACCACGTTCGCAGCTGACCCCGCACAGACAGCCGCAGTAACGAATGGGCAGGTGGCGCAAAACTGGCTCGATTTGAAAGCCGAGCGATCGCTCTCTACTTTCGATCAGCGGCATTTGTTGAACCTGGAGGCACAATACACAACCGGCCAGGGGCTCGAAGGCGGAACCTTGCTCGGAGGCTGGCGCGGACGAGCGTTAAAAGAATGGACGCTGATGACGCAGTTCACCGTCGGCACGGGAATGCCGGAGACGCCGGTCTTTCCCGCTGCAGTTCCGGGAACAGGATGGATCGACGTGCTGCGGCCTGACAGAACCGGAGAACCATTGAACGGCGGGGCGAATGGCGCGCACTTGAATCCATCGGCGTTTGCCGCGCCGGGAGCTGGAGCCTGGGGCAACGCCGGACGCAACTCAATCACAGGGCCAAACACCTTCAGCCTGGACGGCGCGATGCAGCGCACCTTCAGGCCGAACAAGCACTTCTTCCTCGATGCGCGCATCGACGCCAGCAATCTGCTGAACCATCCTGTGTTCAGCAGTTGGAACGCGAATGTGCAGAGCACGCAATTCGGCTTGCCACAATCAGTGAACCAGATGCGCAGTCTGCAATTAACGATGCGGGTGAGGTTCTGATATGCGCAGACTCTTAGCGGCATTGCTGGTTCTCGCGTTTGCAGAATCTTCTACCGCTCAGCAGATCGGACAGAACAAGCAGGCGAGTGGTCCGGACACTTACACGTTATCCGTGAAGGTGCAGTTGGTGGTCGAGGCCGTAGTGGTAAAGGATAAGGATGGCAAGCCTGTGCAGGGGCTCACGGCCAACGACTTTACCGTGACGGAAGATAATGCTCCGCAGACCATCAAATTTTTCGAGCACCAGGATCTCGCGGCGAATGCCAAGCCGTTGCCGCCATCGAAACGATCCGATGAGGATGTGAAGATCTACAAGCGGCTTGCGCGAGAGCAGATTGCGCCGGAGACCGCGGAGAAGCAGCGCTACAAGAATCGGCGGCTGCTGGCACTTTACTTTGATATGTCCGCGATGCGGCCGGCGGACCAGATGCGCGCGTTGCAGGCCGCTCAGAAGTTTATTCGTACGCAGATGACCTCGGTCGATCTGGTGTCGATCATGCGTTTTCAAAACGGGTCGGTTGACATTCTGCAGGATTTCACTGCCAACCGAGACAGACTGCTGAGCATTCTGGAGACGCTGATCGTAGGCGAGGGGCAGGACTCCGCGGAAGAGGCGGATGACGCGAGCAGCTCGGATACCGGAGCAGCATTCGGGCAGGATGACAGCGAGTTCAATATTTTCAACACGGACCGGCAGCTTTCTGCGCTTCAGACGGCCTCGCACATGCTCGGCCAGCTCAACGAGAAGAAATCTCTGATCTATTTTGCCGGGGGATTGCGGCTGAATGGCGTCGACAATCAAGCGCAGTTGCATGCCACGGTGGATGCCGCGATCAAGGCAGGCGTCTCGTTTTGGCCAATTGATGCCCGCGGGCTCGTAGCTGAGGCACCGCTGGGCGATGCAACACAAGGCTCGCAGGGAAACGCAGGGATCTACACCGGTGCGGCCACAAACGCCGTGACGTTTGAGTTCAAGGCTTCGCAGGACACGCTCTACTCCCTTGCATCGGACACAGGCGGGAAAGCTCTGCTCGATGCAAATGATCTGGACCGGGGGATTGTTCAGGCTCAGGATTCAATCTCGGACTACTACATCATCGGCTACTACACAACAAATCCCGCAAAGAACGGCCGCTTCAGGCGCGTGAAGATTGCCCTCAGCGGTCAGAGCCTCGACGCGAAGCTCGATTATCGGCAGGGCTATTACGCTGACAAGGAGTTCAGCAAGTTTACTGCGGTAGACAAAGAACGTCAGCTTGAAGATGCATTGATGCTGGAGGATCCGATCACGGAGCTTTCGATCGCAATGGAAGTCGACCACTTCCAGTTGAATCGCGCGGAGTACTTTGTGCCGATCGTTGTCAAGATCCCGGGACGCGAACTTGCATTAGCCAAACGCCGGGGTGCGGAACACACACTCATCGATTTCGTGGGCGAGATCAAGGACATGGTGGGCGGCATGACCGTCACCAACGTTCGCGACTTTGTGAACATCAAGCTCTCTGACGCGACCGCTGCGGAGCTGGCACATCGTCCAATTGAGTACGACACCGGATTCACGCTGCTACCGGGCAAGTACATGATCAAATTTCTGGCGCGTGACGATGAGACCGGACGGATCGGGACATTTCAGACGACCTTCGTGATTCCGAACTTGAACAAGGAAGAGAAGCGTATCCCGATCAGCTCGGTTGTACTGAGCAGCCAACGCGTTGATTTGAAGGATGCGATCTACGATGCGGCCAAGGCCAAGGACCGCGCAAAGGATGACGCCGTGAACCCGCTGGTACAAAATGGCAAGAAGTTGGTGCCAAGTGTGACACGGGTCTTTGCAAAGAATCACGATATCTACGTGTATCTGCAGGCATATAAACCGGCCGCTGGGAACGCTGTGTCCGGTGCGACGGCAAGTGCGGCTGCAACCGCCGCCAGCGATCCCCTGCTGGCGTTTGTGACTCTATACTCGAATGGGCTCGAGGCTCTGAAGACGCAACCGATCGCCGTGAACCCAAATGCAGCGACACGGCTGGGCGTGACGCAACTGAGCTTGAACGTAAGTTCGGCGGAGCTGAAGCCCGGGCAGTATGAGTGCCAGGTGACGGTGATTGATCCTGCGACGGCGAAGGCAACTTTTTGGCGCGCTCCCATCGTGATTGCGCAGTAAAGGCAACGCGATCTGCAGTTTCAGTGGTGTGACCAAAGTCGCTGCTGCTCTCTTATGCCCCCTGTACCGTGGGCATAAGAGAACAGAATCATGGCCAGCCAACCTGTGACCCCGCTGCGATTCCCCACCAAGAAACCTTTCATTCGCCGTTTCGGCCGCGACAACTCGCAACGCACGCGGCATATTGCCCAAGGGCTCTTTTTGCTGTTGAACGGGTGGATTGGAGTCCAGTTCTATCTGTGGGCTCGCTACTATGAGCGTGGCGGGACAGGTCTCATGGTCTCGCGGCCGGCGGGCGTTGAAGGCTGGCTTCCGATAGCCGGCCTAATGAACACGAAGTATCTGCTGGTGACCGGCCACGTGCCTGAGATGCACCCGGCGGCGATGTACCTTTTTATCGGCTTTCTGCTGATGAGCATCCTGCTGAAGAAAGCGTTCTGCTCATGGCTGTGTCCCGTGGGCACATTCTCTGAATACCTGTGGCGTATCGGTCGGCGGTTCTTCGGAAGGAATATCCGGCTGCCCCGCTGGTTCGACATTTCTCTTCGCGGGCTGAAGTACATCCTGCTCGGATTGTTTGTTGCGGTCATCGGGGTGATGTCGGCAGAGGCGCTTGATGGTTTCATGGCGACGCCATATGGTTTGCTGGTCGACGTGAAGATGCTGAATTTCTTCCGCAACATTGGAATCACCGCAGCAGTTGTGATCGCACTGCTCGTCGTTCTATCCATGCTTGTGCAGAACTTCTGGTGTCGTTATCTTTGCCCCTACGGCGCGCTGATGGGACTGGCGTCATTGCTGAGCCCCGTCAAGATCCGGCGGGACACCGATGCGTGCATCGACTGCTCGAAATGTTCGAAGGCTTGCCCTGCTGGCCTCGCGGTGGACCAGTTGGTCCAAATCAGCACGGTAGAGTGCACGGCTTGTATGGCGTGCATTTCAGTATGCCCCGCACAGGATGCGCTTCAACTCGCATTGCCTCCACGCAGGGCTGCGAACGCAGCAGAACGGTGGCGCAGACGTTCCTTCAGCCCAGTGGCGGTTTGCGCCGTGCTAGCCTACCTGTTCTTCGGCGTGGTGCTCATTGCCCGTGCCACGAATCATTGGCAGACGAATATTCAGAAGGAAGTCTACATGCACCTTGTCCCGAGAGCTAATTCGCTGACGCATCCGGGCATGTAACGGGTTGTGGTGGAAAGGGAAGAGGGCGGACCTCCTGGAGATCCGCCCTTTTGTTTTACCTGGAATTGCTATTTGCGGCGGGCGCGGAATTCTTCGCCGATCTTTGCGATTGTCTGCGAATCGAGTCCTGCGGATGCGCGAGGGAAGACCAGATTCTCTTCGATATGGATGTGGCCTTCGTAGAGCTGTTTCAGGCGCTCAGTGGCTGCGCGAAGCCGCTGAAGCTCTTCGGCGGTCAGAGCTTCGCCTTCGAGCCACGATGTATAGAGCTTTTCGACGGCGACGTGCAGGTCGTCAGCCTGGCGATGGTCCGACTCCAGCGCTTCGATCTCGCTGAGCGCAGATGCTGTGGTCTGCTCCGCACGCATACGGGGAAAGAGCGACTGCTCTTCGTCGGCTGTGTGGCGCTGCCCGCCGACGCGGAAGTAGCTGAGGGCCGACTTCACAGCGCCAGCTTCTTCTTCGGTCAGCGGGCGTCCGGGCGCGCGCTCCACGACCAGGCACAGTACGTGCAGGAATTGCTCGATGCGGCGATGGCAATCCTTCAGCATCCCAATTGGATCGTCAAATCCTGCGTCGGGCTTTGCACCTATCTGAATTCCCATTCGGTTCTCCGTTCCTATCTCGAGTTTAGATGTGATTCCAGGAAAACTCGCTTCTTCTGTATGACAATTCGGAACAGCCGCTACGTGCAGTGACCAAAGTCGCTCCCTGCTACAATTTGCGAAGTGACCACGCCCCGTATCGATCTTGCCCAGGTTCTTGCAAAGGCCCCGCTTCTGGCGGATCTTTCTCCAAACGAGCTGCAACTGCTTGCTGCGCGAACGGTGCGAAAGCTGTTCGCCGCCGGTGAACTGCTTTTTTCAGAAGGGGAGCCGTGCAATGGATTACACATTATTGCGCGCGGTAAAATTCGCATTTTCAAAACGTCGGTGAACGGACGCGAGCAGGTACTGGCTCTGAATGGGCCGGGGGACACGGTCGCGGAACTTCCGGTATTTGATGGCGGCGCGTATCCAGCGTCAGCCAGCGCAGTCGACGATACGGAGATCGCGTTTATCTCGCGGCGGGATTTCCATGCTTATTGTCTAGAACATCCTGAGGTCGCTTTGAAGGTTCTTGCGCAGGTGGGTGCGCGGCTTCGCCGGCTGGTAGGGATTATCGAAGAGCTTTCGTTTACCACGATCCGCCAACGGCTGATTGCGGCACTTGTGAAGCTAGCTCAATCGGAAGGCAAGAAGACGGAACGGGGTATCGAATTCATGCTTCCAGCGACGCACCAGGAGCTTGCAAGCCAACTCGGAACAGTACGCGAACTCATTTCGCGAAACCTGATGAGATTGCAGGCGGAGGGGCTGTTGGAGGTAGACGCGCGGCACATTGTTGTGCGCGACATGAAGGGGCTGGCGACTCTGCTGGACTCGGCCGGTTAAGAAAATCGGCTCCCGAGTGACATAAGTTACTGGCCAGTTGCTGATGGATCGCTAGTGTTGCAGGTGGAGACTTCTATGGCCACCCCAACTCAGTCTATCCGTGAGATCGTTGCATCGCAGGCTACAGCAGCCGCGGTTCTGCAGCGCTTTGAAATCAATCTTTGCTCAAGCGCGAATCAATCCCTTGCCGACGCCTGTTCGGAGTTGCAGCTTTCCACTGAGCAGGTGCTGGAGAAGCTCGCTGCCGCGGAGGCCGAGCGAAATGGCGCGCCGCCCGTTGACCCGACTTCGATGTCGCTGGAGAAGCTTGTGCAATACATCGTGCGGTGCCATCACCAGGTGGTGCGACAGGAGGCACCGCGGCTGGCTGCGCTCGCGCACAAGCTGGCGACGAAGCACGGCCAGCATGCGCCGGAGCTTGTTGAGGTAGACCGCCTCATGGACGAGCTACAGGGAGAGATGATCGCGCACATCGAGAAAGAGGAAAACGTTCTGTTTCCCTACGTAGTTCATCTGGACCAGCATCTGGAGTTGGCCCGACCAATAGCGAGCGCGTGCTTTCAGCGGGTTTCCCAACCCGTTCAGAAGATGATGAACGAGCATCAGACTGCACTGCGCATCTTCGCGGACCTACGTGTTGTCACGAATGGCTTCACGCCTCCCGACTGGGCGTGCGCGACTCACGTGTCCTTCCACGCCGGATTGCGTGCGTTCGAGAAGGATTTGAAGCAGCACATTCATCTTGAGGATGAGGTGCTGTTTCCGCGCGCGGTGGAACTGGAAGTTTCAACACTTACTCAGATTGGCGCTTAGTCGGCAGCAAACCACTGGCGTTCTGCCTCGGCCCATGTGTAAGCTGCGCCGAGCCATGATCGTCCCTTTGGCGGCTCAGGTACGTGTGGCAGCACGGCCCAGATTCCGATGAAGGCAAGCCCAACAAGGTTCGGAAAGAGCAGTGGAGCCATGGGAGGTGCGCCGTTGACCAGCTTGTCCCAAAGGTTTGCGCCGGGTTCAACGAGGTTGGCCTGCATATGAAACCAAAATCCGAGCACCCCAACCGCTCCCTGCGCAAACATAACGGCCAGGCATAGATCAAGGTAGCGGCGCGTTACTGGCGTGATAAGCGGCACGAGAAGGAAACCTGTGGCGAGCGCAGAGGAGATCACTGGAATCCACTCCGTATGCGCGAAAAAGCCATTCGCTGCGTGATCCGTAAGCGATAGAACGAAGTTGCCAAAAAATCCGCCAAGCGCAAGCAGGATCACCCACCGCGCCCACTCCGACGTGCGTACGATAACCATGCGATTCACGAGGAGCAGAAACCCGAGCCCCGTGTAAGCAAGAGGCGCGGCAAACGGTGCAGCGTAGGTGAGACTTTTGAGCGTACGATCCACGAAAAACCGGCTTTCGAGATGGTAGAGCACTCCTGCCAGTCCAACCAGAATCGAAAGCCACCCGACCAGATATCCCACGTCTCGCCATGGCGCGAGCAGATTCCAGATCCAGCGAAGCGCAATAACGGTTGCCAGCAGGACCGGCGCGCAAATTGAGAAGTAGAGGGGAATGTATTCGGGCCACTTCTGGAAGTGGTTCACCGAATGCGCGATATAGATGTCGGCTGCGAGGATGGCGAGATTCAATGCCACAAACAGCTCGACCCAGAGCTCCGGGTTATGTGCCCATCGAACGCGCGGATCCACGAGGATGCGCCGCATGCCGGGAAAGAGACTATTTTCTTCCATGCTCTCTCCGCAACTCGTCGGCCGCGTGCTGTAATTCGGTCTGCTTCAGCAGCAGTTCGTAGTTACCGTGCCACTGGACGAAGTCCGCTCCGCCCATGAAAGCGCCGTGCTTGCTGGTGCGCCCGTCATAGTGCCACAGATTGAAGTAGGTGAAGTCGATGGGATGCGAGAAGGGCGGACCGGTTAAGGTTCCGTCCTTGTGCAGGCCGTCCATGATGGCCTTGGCAGCGAGGACCTTCTCATTGGTCCCGGCCAGGACGAGTTCAGCCTGTGTGTAGACCCGATCGATGATGGCCTGCGTGTGGCACTGCGTGCAGACCTGCTTCATGTTGATCTGCGCCTGGAGGTAGTTGGGCCGTTTGGTGCTGACCTCTGCGGCGAGGTACCAGCTTAGACGATCGGACGGATTGTGCGTGACCTTGAGGCCGTTGATGCCGCTCATGTGACATGTGGCGCAGGTGGGCACGAACATGTCGCGGGTGGTTAGCGTCCGCGGATCGGCGTTGAGTTTAAGAAGATTGCGCTGTGCCGCAAACATTATGCCGTGCTTCGACTCGTTATAGATCTCGATTTGCGAGTGGTCGGGGCCCATGTGGCATTGCCCACATGTTGTAGGCAGGCGTGCCAGTTCGACCGAACTGGTGTGGCGGGAGTGGCACTCCGTGCATGTGCCGACAGTCCCATCGGCGTTCGGCTTGCCGACAGCGTGACATTGCTCGCAGCCAGCGGTAACGGCAGGATGGCCTTCGGGCAGTGTCAGCGCATTTGGAGGCCGTTTTGTGCTGCCGGGCTGGTAAGTTTCGGCGAAGTTGACCTGCTCCGGCGTAAGCCCTTCAGTGCCGTGCACGGCAGCCCAGCTTGGAACGGCGTGACGGCTGCGGAGGTACTCCTGGTAGATGGGCTCGTGGCAACCGCGGCAATTGCCCGCAGTGAGGTGCTTGCTGATCACGAAGCCGTGGTGGTCGGCCTTTTCCTGGCCGGCGGCGGGCTGATGGCAATCGAGGCAGTTCACGCCCTTCTTGGCGTGATTCGACATCTCGTACTCGTGGACGACAGAGTATTGGAGACGTGCGTGACACTCTGCACATTTGCCGGAAGCGCGGACGAAATCTGCCGTAGGCTGATCGGTTTCAACTCGAGGTCGAGCGCGATTAACCAGAAAAGCTGCAAGAATGAGCGCAAATGCACTCACCAGCGCGATGAACACCGAGCGGAAAGACATGCCGGCTTCGGGACCCCCAGGGACTTAGCGGTTCAGCGATGAAGACACTCGTCTTCATCCGGATGACCAGAACTCTAGCAGGATCGGCGAGAAATGTGCATCAACTTCAAGGCTATGCGGCTCGTCAGTTGCAACTCGCACGATTGGAATCTGGTCGCTAAGAACGCTGCCCGTGTCGAATCCCGAGCGTAGAATGCTTTGCAATGAATGCGCGCATAGAAAAAATACGCCAGCTTCTCAGCGAGTTGGAGGCGGAGAGTGCGACTGTGCCGCGCGGCGACATCGACTTTTCCGCGCTCGAGCTGCCGGATATCATCGGCGAAATTGTGGATGATCTTCAGCCGATATTGACCGCATATGATGCGGCGTTCTATTGGTTTCTCTTCCGGCATTCCATCGCGAAGGATGGAAATCCACAGATTCGGGTGAGCCGCAGCACCTTGCGCAGGGCGGTGGTGAAGTCGTCGTATACCGATGCCGAGGAGAACATGATCTCATTTGGCAAGGTGCAGGACACGCTGCGGGCACTCGAGGAGATCGGCGCGATTCAGAAGCTCGGGGAACCAAACAGACAGGGCACGCTGTATCGCGTGATGATTCCTGATGAGATTGAGGCGTGTCGCAAGTTCCGCGCTGAACGGATAGCGGAGGAGACGGCACTGTTCCCGATTTCGGAAAAAGGTGAGCACAAGAAGCGGATGCAGGTCTTCGAACGCGATGGCTACCGGTGTGGGCGATGCGGCAAGCAGCTGAGTCGTTTTACGGCAACGGTGGACTATGTGAAATCACCGGATGAGGGCGGAGATGAGAGCGCGGAGAATCTCGTTACTGCCTGCTCGGAGTGCAATGCGCGGGGGCGAAAGAGCGGGTAATTCTGTTTCGATGAACATCGAGGACTGTTAGGACACGGGAGTTGGAAAGAGACGTTCCTCGTCGGATAGAGTGATTGGTGTAAAACGGGCTCCGCGGCTAAAGCCGCTTCTAAATTGCGGCGACATTCAGCAGTCTCAAAAGCTGCTGCGGGCGACCGAGTCTTCACATAGGGGCTAAAGCCCCGGTTTTTGTTATCTTGTCAGGGCACGACTGAAGTCGCGCCCTGACGCAAACCATCCACGGAGCGGGGCGAGGCAAGAGCCCGAAAGCTTTCGTTCGGCTCTTCAGCACGAGTGAAGTCGTGCCGTGATGCCCGGAGACGAGAGGCGCTCTGTCAGTGCGCGTGGCGATCGGGGAGGAGCTTGCGGAGGGCGTCGGCGTAGTGTTCGGGGAGCGGTTTGCGCTTGAGCTGATCGTCGCACACGACGTGGACAGTCTCGCCCTCCGCCAGCAGAGTCGGCTCGGCCCCATCTGTACCTTTGCGAAGGATGCGGTAGGCAAATTTGAGGACTGATCCGCGCAGCATTGCAGGGCGGGTCTCGATCAGGATCTCGTCATCATAGCGGGCGGGCGACCGATAGCGGCAGTTCGCCTCCACCACGGGAAGAATGCACTCGTGCTCTTTTTCAAGTTGACTGTAGGCGAGGCCGAGAGAGCGCAGCAGTTCGACGCGGCCGAGTTCAAACCAGACAAGGTAGTTGGCATAGTAGACGATGCCCATCTGGTCGGTTTCTGCATACCGCACCCGCACCTGATGAGTTGTTATTGGCGGTTTATTCGCGTCCTGGCTCACTATTCGTGCCCGTCGATGCTGGAGGGGGCTAAAGCCCGCGGTGTAACGATGAACTTTTCGGCACGACTAAAGTCGTGCCCTGACACAAAAATCGCGGAGAGCAGTTACGGTTTGAGGTGATTGAACACCTGAAGTTTGCTGACATCGTTAAACATGATGAAGGCGAAGAAGGCGATGAGAACCACGAAAGCCGCCTGGTAGATGCGCTCCTTCACCATCATGTTGATGTCGCGGCGCATGATGCTTTCCACGGCGAGCAGGAGAATCAAGCCGCCATCGAGAATGGGAAACGGCAGCAGGTTAAGGATGCCGAGGTTCAGGCTGATGCTCGCGGCAAGCCCGAATTTCGCAGACCAGTAGGGCTCTTTAACAGCTTGACCGGCCGCGACGGCGATGCCGACCGGCCCGGACAACTGCTTCACGGACACCTTGTGGGTCAGCACTTTCTTGAGCACGTTGACGATCAGAAGCGAACTCGAAGCGCAAAAATCCTTTGACTCTGCGACTGCTTTCGAGAAGCTCATCGGCTCCGCCCGCACCGCGAAATCATCTGGGATGGCTCCCTGGAAACCGAGACGCCAGCTCCCATCCTGCTGATACGGCTGAATGGAGATGGGAGCCAGGGTAGCTCCACTGCGCTCGATCAAAACAGTGACTGGCTTGCCCTTGGCAGTCTGCATGTAGTCCACCAGCGGGAGCACAGAATGGAACTGATGGCCGTCTATCGAGAGGATCTTGTCCCCTTTCTTGAGACCAGCCCGTTGCACTGGCGAATCGGGACTGACCTGCTCGATCTGAATGGGGCTCTGCGCATCCTGGATGAAGATACCGGCCTTGTCGAGGTCATAGTGCTGCGCATCGATGTTGGTCGGCAAGTGAAGGGATGCCTGAATCTTCTGGCCGCTCCGGTCGACAGCGATCGGAGTGGTTTTGCCCGTGTTGTCGGCAGCAATCTCGTAAAACTTCTGGTAGTCAGGATTCGAGGTGTTGTCGAAATTTGTGACGACATCGCCGGGCTTCAGGCCAGCCTGGTCGGCAGGAGAGCCAGGCGATACCCATTCAATCTTCGTCGTGCGGATGTCGGGAACTTCGTGGATGAAGTTGAAGTAAATGAGCATCAACACGAAGGCGAGAACAAAATTGGAGACCGGTCCAGCCACGCCGATGAGCATTCGCTGCCATCGCGGGTGATTCATAAATGAGCCCGGATCGTAGTCGCTGACATTGCCAGGCCCATCGCTGGTCTGCAGACCATCCGGAGTTTCGCCGGTCATTTTGACGAATCCACCGAGGGGCAGCAGACAGATTTTGTAGTCAGTATCACCGTACTTCACCCCGAAAAGCCGGGGACCAAAGCCAACGGAGAAAGCTTCTACGCGGACTCCACAGAGCTTGGCGACGATAAAGTGGCCGAATTCGTGGACCACGACCATCAAGCCAACAAGGACAATGAAAGCTACTGTGGATACAAAGAAATCATGCATAAATGTAAAGATTCAAACCTTTGGCCGCGCACTTCGATGCGCCAGCTGACTTGGACTCAGGCAACGAACGCGTGAGCCTTTTGTCGCGCCTCCCTGTCCGACGCCAGCACCTCTGCGATGGTGACGGGGTGCGACTCGGGGGTGGACGCGAGCACTTTTTCAATTGTACCTGCTATCCCAGTAAATGGGATTTTGCGGTCGAGGAAGGCTTCGACGGCTACCTCGTCGGCGGCATTCAGGGCGATGCAGTGGGCTCCGCCCTTCTCTGCCGCTTCGTAGGCCAGCCGAAGGCAGGGGAAACGATGGAAGTCAGGCTCCTCAAAGTCGAGATGGCGCAGAGCGGCGAGGTCGAAGGTCAGATTGGAGGCCGGGCGCTCCGGGTATGCCAGGGCATAAAGGATAGGTAAGCGCATATCGGTCACAGAGATCTGGGCGAGGATGGAGCCATCCACGTATTCGACGAGGGAATGTACGGTTGACTGGGGATGGATGGTCACCCGGACCTGGCTGGAAGGAACGTCGAAAAGGCGGCAGGCCTCGATGACCTCGAGACCCTTGTTCAGCATCGTGGCTGAGTCGATGGTGATGCGGCGGCCCATCACCCAGGTGGGGTGCTTTAGGGCTTGCTCGGGGGTGATTGCGGCGAAATCGGCGAGAGGAGTTTTGCGAAATGGCCCGCCCGAAGCGGTGAGCCAGATGAATTTGACCTCGAGATGGTCGCCGACCCGCATGCACTGATGCACCGCGTTGTGCTCGCTGTCGATGGGAAGGATGGGAACGTTGCGCTCGCGGGCGGCGGCAGTGAGGATCTCACCGGCGGCCACCATGCACTCTTTGTTGGCGAGGCCGACAGGCTTCCCGGCAAGGATCGCAGCGTGTGTGGCCTCGAGTCCGGCGACTCCAACAATGGCGGAGACGACGAAGTCTGCCTCAGGGTGCGTGGAGCATGCAACCGTTCCCTGGCTGCCGTGGACGACTTGCGTTTCCTTAATTCCGGCCTGGCTCAGGCGCTTACACAGGTTTGCGGCGAGCTCCTCGGTGGCCATGGAGACGACCTTGGGGCGCCAGCGGATCGTCTGGGCAAAGGCCTCATCGATGTTGCGGCCGGCGGCGAGGGTAGCCACTTGATAGCGGTCGGGAAACTGCTCAACGATGGAGAGGGTGCTTTGGCCGATGGAGCCGGTGGAACCGAGGATGGCGAGGCGTTTCAACGTTCAGCTAAGTCCAATGGATGCAAGCGTCAAAAACGGGTGCGTATGACCTGAGCGTACCACAGCACCGGCGCCGCCAAGAGAAGCGCATCGATGCGGTCGAGGATGCCGCCGTGGCCGGGGAGCAGTGTCCCGGAGTCCTTGACTCCCGCCGAGCGCTTCAGAGCAGACTCGGCCAGATCGCCCACCTGCGCTGCCACGTTGACGACGACGGCAAGAACGAGCCAATACCACCAGGGGGCGTCGGAGTAAGAGAGCTTCACGGAATTCAATTGAGCGAGAGAGGTGCTCAAAGCGAGGAGAATTCCGGTGACTGCAACCGCTCCGACAACCGAGCCGACTGCGCCGGCCCACGTCTTGTTGGGGCTCAAATGGGGAGCCAGCTTGCGCCTTCCGAATGCTCTTCCCGCGTACATGGCGACGGCATCGCCCGTCCAAACGGTCAGAAACAGAAAGGCAAGGAGCGAGGGGCCGTTCGTTGCCTCGCGGAGCATGGGAACCGGCAATAATGCGAGTCCCAGATAAAAAAGTGCGAACACCGACGAGGTGACGTCGGAAAGAGCGCGTTCGACTGGCGAAGAGAAAGTGCAGTAGACAAGAAGTACCACGCAAAACAGGCCGAAAATAGTGGCGGTCTCATCGGGCCACTGATAATTGCCGGCAAAGAGCAGTGCAATTGTGCCCAACGTCAGGATCTTCGGCGGCTTCGCGCCGATATGCTCCGTGAGCGCAAGAAACTCCCAGGCCGCCAGCATCGCTACGCCAGCTACGACTGCAGTAATCAGCCACATGGGGCCGATGAACACCAGAACCAGCACCAGTGGCGCCAAGATGAGGGCAGTCAGAACTCGTTTCATTCCAGGGTTGAGGATACACTGCCGGGGAGCGGCGTTTGAAAGGCGGGGACTGAGAAATTAGCGTCGAAGCCGCAAGGCTGGGCAGAGATTGCCGCGCGCGTTTCCGGCTAGCGTTTTGGCCACTCCCATTTGGGCAGATTGAATAAAGTTGCACCGGCGAGGACCGTTTCACCGAAGGCCTTCTCCAAGTGCAGCCGACTGCACTTCGGGTGTTGTTCGAGAGCCTCGATCAATACGGGTGAGTGCGAAACAACAATGAGCTGAGTTCGTTCTGCCGCACGGACGATGAGGCGGGAGAGTGCAGGCAGAAGATCCGGATGCAGGCTTGTCTCCGGCTCGTTGAGCACCATGAGCTCTGGAGGTCTCGGCGTGAGCAGTGCTGCGGTCCAAAGCAAATAACGCAGCGTGCCGTCAGAAAGCTCTGAGGCGCCGAGCGGACGAAGAAGGCCGTGCTGCCTGAGTTGCACCTCGAAGCGGCCAGCCTGGTCGTGAACTTCGACCCTACTGCCTGGAAAGGCATCATCGATTGTCTGGTTCAGCTCTTCGCGGCCGCCGAAGAGGCGGATGGTCTCCAGGGCCGCCGGCAGATCAGTTCCCTCGTTGTTCAGCACCGGCGTGAACGTGCCCACTTGAGGAATTCGGACCGGGGAGGTCGCATCTGTTCGGAAGCCCTCGTAAAACCGCCAGCCACGGATGGACTCGCGCACCGCAAGCATCTCCGGGGCGCGCTGTGGATCGGCGATTGTGGCCAGCATGCTGTCGGTTGAGCTGAGCTCTTTGGTCAGAAATTCCGGTTCGTCGTGCTTTGCTGTTTTCGCGGGGGCCACCTGGACGAGGCGATTGTTGCGATCGACGAGGACGGCTGCTCGGCGGTAGACGTCGCCATGCCAGATGCACTCGCGCTTGATGGCGGGATCGAGCGGAAAGGCTAGTTGCGCGGGCGGAGGATATCCCAGATCGATGCAATAGCTGTAGGGATCACCTGCGAATCCGAGTTTCAAACTCACTGCGGCTTGTCGCTGAGTTCCCTGGATGGGGTGATCGCCACGACGGACACTGTTTGCGATGGTCTCCGGGCCAGCCCACAGTGTTGACTGAAGCCCGCCTTCGCGCGCCAGCGATGAAACCACGGTGTTCAATGCCGCGTCACCGAGTAGCCGAAGCGCACGATAGAGGCTCGACTTGCCCGTTCCGTTTGCGCCGGTGACGAGATTCAGCCGGCCCAGCGGCAACACGAGTTCGCGCAACGAACGGTAGCCCGACACTGCGAGCGTGTGAATCATGTGTTGAGAAGAATACGTTCTGAGAGAGCGCTGCGGAATCGACTTCTCGCGGAGGTCAGTTCGCAGCGATCTTGATTTGCTCGTTGTCCTCTTCGACCTCGCCGACGCTGTCGCTCAATCCGCCGTATCTGCGCTCGCGGCGTTGAAAAGCAGCAATGGCCTCGAGCAGATGGATGCCGCGAAAATCTGGCCAGAGGCGCTCAGTTACGAAGATCTCGGTATAAGCGATCTGCCAAAGCAGGAAGTTCGAGATTCGCATCTCACCTGACGTGCGAATGAGGAGATCGGGGTCGGGCATATGCGCGGTATATAGGTGGCGGTGAAGATCCGCTTCAGAGATGCGCTCCGGCGGGAGCCCCTTCAACTGCATCTCGCGCGCAAGTGCGCGGCACGCATCCACCATCTCGGAGCGAGCCCCGTAGTTAAGCGCCAATGTCAGGGTCGTACCGGTATTACGCGCCGTTTCCTCCTGCGCCCATTTCATCCGGTCCTGCACTTCATTCGGCAACTCGTGCACGCGCCCGATGTATCGGATGCGCACATTGTTGTCATTCATCCGCTGGACGTTATTTTCGAGATAAGTCTTGAGCAACCGCATCAAGAAGTTGACTTCCGTTTTGGGGCGGCGAAGATTGTTCTCGAGTGAGAAGGCGTAGAGCGTGAGCCAGGGAAGCCCAATACGCGATGCAGTTTCCGTAACGAGTTGAACGCTTTTTGCGCCCTGTTGATGGCCGAGGAATCGCTTCAATGAACGATGCCCTGCCCAGCGCCCGTTCCCATCCATAATGATGGCGACATGTTCCGGCAACCGCTCAGGCTTGAGCGTGTTCCAGATGGCGCGCTCATCCGCGCTCAGCTCGTCGATCCGCAGCATGCCAGTTGGATGCAAGGAAATTGCCTCAATGGAGCTCGTTACGTTGCGGGCATGGCGCCCGTTCCGTATTTCGTGCCAGGTAAGCCAGACAGCTCAGAGATCCTGGCGCGGTTCTTGCCATCCGCTCCGGTAGTTCAATCTCATCCAGCGCAGCTCCTTGCGACAGGAATTCTGCGTGACACATTCGAGCCTAGCACAAAGAGGCGAGGCGCATGCACACACGCGCCGAGTACATGAATCGATCGTCATCTTCAGCGAAGAAAGATGGCGGGCGGCCAAAGAAAAATGGTCGGCCGCCCCGAAACTGGAGACGAAGAGATCGTACCTGGCAGGGCCTATGCCGTGCGACGCCGCCCAGTAGCCATGTCGCGAACTGATCCATACAACAGCGTACGGTGCAGTGAGTCGAGATGCGGGAGCATCGCTGCAACCTCTGCCAGGAATGGGTCAGCCATGATCGCAGCCACTTCTTCCTCACGCCGGCTGCGGGAATCACGGACGAGCTGGCGCATGTCAACCTCAAGCGCATCAGCCAACCGCTCCAGCGACCCGAGAGTGGGAATCGCCTTGCCGTTCTCGATCTTCGAGATGTAGGTGCGAGGCACCTGCATCCGGCTGGCAAGCTGGCGCTGGCTCAAGTGACGCGCACGTCGAATCTCGCGCACCTGTGCCGCAACCTGCAAGCCGGCCTCAGCAGAGGCTGCCGCAGGTGACGGTGGAACAAGTTGGGGGGCTAGGGGTGCCGGCTCCTCGATATCGAGGGGTCTGCGACAT
>Ga0105241_10000120_pt1 | contig 57044 bp, 31 predicted proteins | sample KBSC64metaG_FD_80422 | JGI IMG/M metagenome (GOLD analysis project Ga0105241, IMG submission 80422) | Corn rhizosphere microbial communities from Kellogg Biological Station, Michigan, USA - KBS C6-4 metaG | ecosystem: Host-associated > Plants > Roots > Rhizosphere > Soil | place: Michigan, USA... | reverse complement strand
CTTTACCTCACGCACGATGTGCGAGCGCTATCTGGAAGCTTACGAAGCCGGGATTTCAGAAAAGAAGCGCGCTGCACGCGGCAAGCGCGGGCTCTCGCTCGCAATCTAATCGAGGAGTTCTTTATCGATGCTTCCATCGGTGCAGAAAGAACATCATCAAGATGTCATCGAAGTAGGTCATCAGTTCTATATCCGAGCGTCGTCAGCACTTGCTGACGATCGCACGCGCGTCCTGCTCAACGGCGACACCTTCGCTGTCTTCGATCGCAGCGGAGATGTACAACCGGTTGGCTTTGGCCAGCAGGGCATCTTCCACAACGAGACCCGGCATCTCTCCCGTCTTGAAATGCGCTTCTGCGGGGTTCGCCCGTTGCTGCTGAGTTCGACAGTGCGGGAGGACAACATTCTCTTTGCCGCCGATCTCACCAATCCGGATCTCGATCTGGAGAACGGGTCGCTGCTAGCTCGCGGGACGGTCCACATTTACCGCACCAAGTTTCTTACTGAAACTGTCTGTTACGACCAGATCACGTTGAACAATTACGGCGAGACCGCCGTGGATATCGAAATATCCTTTGAATTCGACGCGGACTTCGCCGACATTTTCGAGGTTAGGGGACAAAAGCGGCAACGACGGGGAGAGAAGCGTCCTGCCAAGGTCACGCGTAATTCGGTCGAACTCTCATATGTGGGTCTCGATCGCATTCACCGCGCCACTTTCGTCGAGTGCTCGATTCCTTGCGAGACGCACGATGCAGGTATAAGTGTTCCGCTCCACATCGAGTCGCGCGGGGAAGTCAGCTTCACGATGAACATGGTTTGCATACATGGCGGCGATGGGCAGCACATCCATCTGCCCTCTTTCAACGACGCGCTTCAGCGGATGAATCACGAGCGAAGCACCGGGCCGCTCTCCGATGTTGATATTCATACTTCGAACGAGCAGTTCAATGAGTGGATTCGCCGATCGCGTGCTGATCTGGCCATGATGGTTACGCAGACATCGCACGGTCTCTATCCGTACGCAGGGGTTCCCTGGTTCAGCACCGTTTTCGGGCGAGACGGCATCATCACGGCGCTTGAGTTGCTGTGGCTTGTGCCATCGGTCGCGAAAGGCGTGCTTACCTACCTTGCCGCCACCCAGGCCACCGGTCACGACGCGGAGCGCGATGCGGATCCGGGCAAGATCCTGCATGAAATGCGCAAAGGCGAAATGGCGCGACTCAACGAGGTGCCTTTCGGACGCTATTACGGTACGGTCGATGGCACCCCGCTCTTTGTTCTGCTTGCCGCTGCATACTACGAGCGCACGGCAGATACGGAGTTCTTGAAGGAGATCTGGCCGAACATTCTCGCCGCCCTTGAGTGGATAGACGTGTATGGCGACCAGGACCACGACGGATTCGTAGAGTATGCCCGGCAAACCGACCACGGTCTGGTTCAACAGGGCTGGAAAGACTCGAACGACTCGGTCTTCTACAGCGATGGGCGACTCGCACAGGGCCCGATTGCGTTGTGCGAAGTTCAAGCTTATGTCTACGCGGCCAAAAATGGCATTGCTGCGGTGGCGGCCGAACTAGGCCATAAGGATCTGGCGGAGAAGCTACGGACCCAGGCGTCAGAACTCCGGTCGAAGTTCCATTCCCAGTTCTGGTCGGATGAACTCGGAATGTTTGCTCTCGCGCTCGACGGGGAGAAGAAGCAGTGCCGCGTAAGGAGTTCGAATGCGGGCCAATGCCTTTTTTCTGGGATTGCCAGCGATGCTCAATACCGCTCGATCAGTGAGGGGATGCTCTCACCGGCTTTCTTTTCGGGTTGGGGAGTGCGCACGATTGTGACTGGCGAGCGACGTTACAATCCGATGTCGTATCACAATGGCTCGATGTGGCCGCACGATAATGCTCTGATTGCTCTCGGAGCCTTACGGCGTCCCGACAAGGAAATTGCGTTGCGCATCGCTTCCGGGCTGCTGGACTTGTCTTCTGAGGTGATGTTCCATCGATTGCCGGAACTGATCTGCGGTTTCGGGCGACGCCCCGGGAAGGGACCTACGCTCTACCCGGTAGCCTGTTCGCCGCAGGCGTGGGCGGCGGGGTCAGTGTTCATGGTTCTGCAGGCGTGTCTTGGACTAGAGATCAAGGCCAACGAGTCGCGCCTGTATATGCACCACTCGGCGCTGCCGGAGAAGTTGCAGCACGTTCGCATTCGGAATCTCAAGATCGGCAGCGGCAGCGTCGATATCTCCTGCGAGAGATACGCGGATACCGTAAGCGTGAACATTCTGCGGCGCTCCGGTAACGTGGAGATCGTCGCGATGCGGTGAGTTTACTGGCATCTTATTGATTCCATCCTGGCTGCGTGACTCCGACGCCACCTAGCGCAGCCAGGGACCTCTCGCGATCTGCGTTCGACTCCGAACACCATTTCCCGATTGTGAACGCAGATACGGCGGTTGCCATCTCCAAGTCATTGATTTCAGGATCCCCACGGCCAACCTACGCGGCATTCAACTTGCTTTTAGAGTTCGCGGGTATACGTGTGCGGAGGCTCGAAAATGAGAATTTTGCTACAGGATTTGATTTATTCACTCCGCCAGTTGCGGAAGGCGCCGGGGTTCACGGTTACCGTTCTGCTGACGCTTGCGCTTGGGATTGGCGCCAACTCGGCGATCTTCACGCTGGTGAACGCGATTCTGCTGCACAACCTGCCGGTAACCGATCCGAAGAGTCTTATCCGCATTGGCGACACGGACGACTGCTGCGTGAATGGCGGCTGGAACAAGGAAGGCGATTACTCCCTCTTCTCCACCGACACGTATTACATGTTCAGGAAAAATTTGCCAGAGTTCGAAGATCTGGCTGCGATGGAATCGGGCTACGCGTGGCGGCCCATCACGGTGCGGCGCGGCGGCTCAGAGGCACCAGCTAAGTCGGTAACAGCGACTTTCGTTTCGGGAAACTATTTCAGGGTCTTTGGTCTCTCTCCGGCAATAGGGCGCCTTCTCACGGATGCGGATGACCAGAAGGGCGCACCCGTGACCGCGGTCATGAGTTACGACACGTGGATGCAGGATTACGCGGGGGATTCAAGCATTGTAGGGAGCGCGTTCTACATCAATACGAAGGCTGCGACCATCATTGGCGTCGCGCCCCGAGGGTTCTACGGAGACCGCATCGACACCAATCCTCCAAAGTTTTTCCTTCCGATGAACACGATGGATTACGTGAGTGGCGCTCCGTACTTCACGGAGCCCGACGTCCAATGGGCCTACATCATTGGTCGCATTAAGCCGGGAACTTCGGTGCCAGCGCTTCAGGCAAAGGCCAGCACGCTGCTTAAGCAGGAATTTGCCCCGCTGAGGACATTCACCGACGAGCGTGCGAAGAAAGTCCTCCCTCTTACGCATGTCGTGCTTACACCTGGCGGTGGCGGTATCCAGAACATGCAGGACGGATACAAGGACCATCTGAAACTGCTGCAATGGATCGCAGCGATGGTTCTTCTTGTTGCCTGCGCGAATATCGCGAACCTGCTGCTGGTGCGTGGCATGGGCAGACGCGCGGAGCTTTCGATCCGCTCAGCACTTGGGGCGCAGCGGCGTCGCATCGTGCGTCAGCTGCTGACGGAGAGCGTCCTTCTCTCTGGAGTCGGCGGGCTGCTCGGCTTATTCGTTTCCTACCTGGGGGCGCATGCCCTGCTGGCGCTCGCGTTTCCCAACCAGGAGAACATGCCGGTCAGTGCTTCCCCCTCTGCGCTGGTGATCGGATTCGCGTTTGCGCTTTCGCTTGTAACGGGTGTCCTGTTTGGCCTTGCGCCGGCATTCATGGCCGCGCGCACGCAGCCTGTTGAGGCTCTTCGCTCCAACGCGCGTACAACGGCACAGGGAGCTTCCGTTCTGCAGCGTGGACTCGTGATCCTGCAGGCTGCGCTATCGCTTGTGCTTCTTGTTGCGGCAGGTCTTTTTGCCGAGAGCCTGAACAAGGCGCAGAACATCGACATGAAGCTCGATGCCACCAACCGGTACATTGCGCACCTTAATCCGCAGGCGGCCGGCTATAAGAATACCGAGGTAGAGCCGCTCTATCAGACCATCATTGACCGGTTCCATGCGATTCCGGGCGTCGTCAAGGTTGCCCTTTCGACCTACACGCCGATGGAGGAGAACAACTGGGGATCTGGAGTAAAAGTTCAGGGCGATCCCGATATCAACAAAGGGGCTTCGTGGGTTAAGGGTACTCCAGAGTATTTCGATTCCGTTGGCACTCACGTCGTGATGGGGCGCGGCTTTACGCAGCGAGATACGATGAACGCGCCGCCCGTTGCTGTGGTCAACCAGGAGTTCGTAAAGCAGTTCTTTGGGAAGCGAAACCCGATTGGGCACCGGTTCGGGAATTCAGGTCCCGGTCCTGCCGGCCGGGATGGCGCACATGAAATCGTCGGCGTCGTAGAGGACACCACGTACACCAGTGTCTACTGGAAGGACCACGCCATGTACTTCCTTCCGCTGACGCAGCGTGCCGGAGCTGGGATCGATCCCAAGGATACGATCGACAAAGACCTCTCCATGTTTGCGGGAGCTCTGATCATTCAGACGAGCCGGCCCATACCCGGTTTTGAAAAGGTCGTGAGCGACACGCTCGCCAGTATCAATCCCAATCTCTCCATCGTGAAGTTTCAGACATTCCAGCAGCAGATTGACGATCGATTCGTCCAGGAACGCCTCATTGCGCGATTGACCTCGCTCTTCGGGCTGCTGGCGCTTCTGCTTGCGGCGATCGGTCTGTACGGCGTGACCGCCTACACAGTCGTACGCCGGACGCCGGAGATCGGTATCCGCATGGCTTTGGGAGCGGCGCGCAGCCATGTGATTGGGACTGTCATGCGGGGTGCAATGCTGCAGGCCATGATTGGCCTGGCGATCGGCGTTCCGGTGGCAATCTTCTGTGTGCGCTATGTGAAGTCGCAGCTGTTTGAGATCACCAGTGTCAATGTGCCGGTGATGAGCGTAGCTATTGGAGTGCTGGTATTAGCTGCGGCAATTGCGGGGATCATTCCTGCGAGGCGCGCGGCATCCATCGATCCAGTCCGCGCGCTCCGCATCGAATGAACAAGCCCGCAACGACTGAAGGGCGGGCGTTTTCGCCCGTCCCCGCTAATTGGCCTTAGCAGCCGCCTGCACAAGCTTTTCGACCGGTGCGACGATCATGTCGCGCAGGACAGCCTGTGGCTTCTCCGCTGCCTTCAAGGTCTCGAGATCACTTTGCGTATTTGAAGCCTCTGCGGGGTGGTGTTTCTGCAGATCATCCAACGCGCGAAGACCGATGGTGGAGACCTGGGAGAGCGTCTGCGACACCGGGATCAATTCTGCCGTGATGTCCGAATTCTTCAGTGCAGGCTCCAGCTTTGCATCGTTATCGCGCCAGCGCGTAAGCCATTGCTTTGCGGTCTGCCATTGCTCCGGAGAAGCACTGCCGGCGGTGATTGCATTTACGAGGTTGCTGAATTCTCTTGCGATCTCGCTCTCCGGCGGAACAGCATCGACGAGGTGATTCAAAGGGGAATGCCAGTCATACTCCTTCAATGACTCACGCTCATATCCCCGAGGCGGCTGCACTACTGAAGCAAGGACTGCGAGGTACGTGGGATCATTTTCTCCGCTCATCCGCTGCAGCATCAGTGGCGTGACTGACTGGTGAGTCAGACCATATGCCTGGAGCTTGTCGGATACCGCATACATTCGCGCATACATCGATTCGACATCGCGCACATCCTGCGCGGACCAGAGTCTTTCCGCGATTGCAGCGGTGCGTGGCCAGATGCGGCTGTCGACGATCTCGGAGGTTGTGAACTCGCTCCACATCGTTGCCTCTCCGCCCATGACGCGATTCTTCTCCTCTTCTGTGAGATTCGCCGCGTCTCCGCCGAGCGGATCGGTTAGGTAATGCTCCGCCGCAGACTGATTCAGGTCGATGTAGTAGCCGTTGGAAAGAATCGTGCGATTCCCCTGCCTCGCTGATGCGGCTAGTCCTTTCGGCCCGCGCCACGATTGAATGACAACGTCTTTCGGCGTGTTGGGCTGAAGAACTTCATCCCAGCCAACCATAATGCGATGATGCGAGGCCACGATCTTCTGTACACGCCCGCTGAAGTAGGACTGGAGCGCTGCGTTGTCCTTCAAGTTGTGCTCGCGCATGAAAGCGTGGAGCTTCTCATTGGCGTCCCACTCTTTCCCGTTGCACTCATCGCCGCCGACATGGAAATATGCGTCGGGAAAGATGGTCGTCATCTCCCCGATGAATTTGTCGATGAAGGTGAAGGTGCTCTCGCGGCTTGGATCCATGGCGGGATTGAAGATGCCCCATCGCGTCTGAATCTCGTAGGGGGCCCTTCCGCTCGCCAGATCGGGATATCCCACGAACCAAGCCGTTGTGTGGCACGGCATGTCGAACTCGGGCACGACTCGAATGCCGCGATCCCGCGCATACTCCACAATCTCCTTCATCTGCGCTTGCGTGTAGTAGTCGCCGTTCGAGCCCTTCCCGGTGAGGAGCGGATACACCTTGCTCTCGGCGCGGAAGCCCTGATCCTCTGAGAGGTGCCAGTGAAATACGTTGAGCTTCACGGCTTCCATTCCGTCGAGGTTGCGCTTGATGACATCCATCGGTTGGAAGTGGCGACCGGCGTCAATCATGAGGCCGCGCCACGCGAAGCGAGGTTCATCGTCGATCGTCACTGCCGGAGCGGCGAATCCATCGGGCGTGATGGTTACAAGCTGCAGAAACGTCTGCAGACCATGCATAGCTCCCAGCGGGTTGGGTGCGGTGAGCAGCGCGTGCGTCGATGAGACTTCCAGGTGATAGGACTCGTTTTCGCCGATATGCTCGATCGCATCGCTGGCGCCGGAGGTCTTCACAACGAGCGTTGGCTCACCGGCTGATTCTTCAGTGTGGTAGGGAATTCCTGTTTGACGCGAGAGGGCGTTCAGAAATCTCTTGCGAGCTGATTCAAGGCGTTCATCTTTGTACCCATCGAGCCCAATGGTGAAACTGCTATCGATTTTCAATTGTCCCTGGCCCTGGGTTAGGTGTTGGGGCAAGGGCATGAGAGCAGGTGTCTTCAATGTTTGTGCCAGGATCGCCGAGGATGACGCGCAGATGCAGAAAACTAGGCAAGAGATGAGTGCTTTGGTCTTCACAAGATCAGCTCCTTTTTGAAGTCAGCTGAGAAATCAAATGAATGCTAACACTTCCACGCGTCGTCATGAGCATTTAGGCCGAATTTGATCAGCCATCAGTGGGAGCTGGACGAGGCGCTCGACGGGAACAGGGCTTACGAAGCACCTGAATCTGTGCATAGGCGGGCCTAAAGCCATTCAAACCGGCACACAAAGCGAATCCAAAACCGAGGCTATACTATTTCCTTTGATCGAAAGGTACATAAATCATCAAAAAGATGGGTATATTAGCGCGAAAACCATGAAAATGGTCAGAAATTGTGAAAAATCACTGATCGTCGTAGCGACTCACGTGTAGAATCATCCCGACATGGCTGAGACCCTGAACGATCGCTGCGAACAGATCATCAAGTTCCTGTTGCGCGTAGGGACTGCTTCAATCGACGAAATTCTTGCTGAGGCGGGATCTTCGGCTCCCAGTATCCGTCGCGATCTGGCGCGTTTGGAAAATCGTGGGCTTATCCGCCGAACCCATGGCGGAGCAACTCTGGTAGAGCCGCTGCTGTATGAGCCGTTCCGCTACGACAGTTCTTTTCTTGCACGAGAGCAGCGATCCGCAGTCGAAAAACGTCGCATAGGACTCGCCGCTGCTGAACTTGTGCAACCCAATGAGACGATCGGACTGTCGGCGGGAACGACGACGACTCACATCGGTCGGGCGTTGAGGCATCGGGAAAAAATTCAGGTCATCACCAATGCGGTGAACATCGGGATGGAGCTGTGTAATCAGCCCGGCGTGCGCACATATCTCACCGGGGGAGTCATTCCCTGGGCATGGTCATTTTCTCTAACCGGCAATGCTGCCCTTGAGTTTCTAGACGATGTCTACATGGACAGAGTGTTCCTGAGCGTCACCGGTCTGGACGCGGAGAGAGGGGCCACCACGCTTGAAACAGACGAAGCACTGATTTACCGAAAGATGCTGAAACACTCCAAGCAGGTCATCGTGGTTACGGACTCCAGCAAGTTCGGAAACGTCAGTCCCGCATTCATCTGCCCCGCAAGCGAAATCCATACGATCATCACGAATACTGGCGTGTCCCCGGAGGCCACGGCGCCTTTTGAGCGGCAGGGAATCAAGATCATACGCGCCTGATGTGAGTGCTCTGGACTCTTAACTGGCCTCTCGAATCGGTGAGGCCGCCTGCTTGGGGTTCCGGCTCAGGTATAGCTGATTCGATCAAAAGTCAAGAGCAATTGATGTTTTTAGATATTGATTGATCGTCATTCTGATTGTTTTTGACGAATCTGATCACTTTTCTATTGAATTTGATCCGCGTTCGTCGTATTGTTCTCCCCAACGAACGAAGTGTGTGCGCTATGCAGGCGCTTGTTAGCCCAGCGTTTGGGATGGTGGCACAAAAAATAAGCCGGTGACTGGTCGACGAGTTGATCGCCGGATTGCAACACCTTGGGAGGCGTAGTGCCAAATCTGAAAAGCCTAGTAACAAGCCGTGTCCGGAGTCTTCGGAGTTCGCATGCGACAAGCGGATTCGGCGTGCCAACCGGTCTTTTCCCAGGAATCCCAGGGTGAATCTGTTTGAGGCCTGTTGTACTGGTTCTTGAACTCACCCGTCTGTACGCCGTTGCGTGCGACACCACGAGACCTTAAAGGAAAGGTGCGATGGCAATGACTGACCTGATCCTGGTTCGAAAACTGAGTTCGAAGTTCATTCCCCGACGCGGAAGAAGCCCAATCAGTTTAGTGATGGGGGGAGTTCTGGTTTTCCTCCTCGCTTTGATTGGTTTCAATTACCCAGCAGTGGGGAACGCGCAGCAACTTACTGCAACCCTGAGCGGCGAGGTAACTGACAGCACTGGAGCGGTGATTCCCAACGCGACCATTACTGTCACTCAGACCAGCACCAATGCCGTACGGGTAGTGCAGTCCGACGGCGGTGGCAACTATTCAGTCGCGAGTCTGCCCGCTGGCACCTACAACGTCAGTGTCTCTTCGCAGGGCTTTGAGACCTTTGTTGCCAAGAACGTGATCTTGAACGTGGCAGACAAGCGTGGTCTCAACATCCAGCTCAAGACTGGTTCCACCAGCACGACGGTCACGGTGGAAGCTGCTGCAGTGAGCGTTAACACGGAGTCGAGCGCGCAGGCCGGAACCATCACAGGCCAGCAGATTCGAGAACTGGAATTGGCGGGCCGCAACTTCCAGCAGCTGGTTACGCTTCAGCCTGGTGTCGTCAGTCAGATGGGCGACGAGACGGGTGCGGGCGCAACCCAGATGTCGGTAAACGGGGCGCGAGCCACGGCCAACAACTGGACAGTTGACGGCTCAGATATCAATGACTCGGGATCCAACGGCACTGTCATTAATGCGCCTAATGTGGACGCCATCCAGGAGTTCACGCTGGCGCGCGGAACCTATGATGCCGGCTACGGACGCTCGGGCGGCGGACAAATTGTGGTGGCAACGAAGGCGGGTACCAGCTCTTTCCACGGGAGCGCTTACGAGTTTCTTCGGAACACGGCGCTCGACGCGAACGAGTGGTTCAATAAGCGCAGCCAGGTTCAGAACGGCGAACCGAATAAGAACCCTGTCAACCATCACAATGTGTATGGGTTCACAATCGGCGGCCCGATCTATATTCCGAAGGTATACAACGAAAATAAGAATAAGACGTTCTTCTTCTGGTCTGAGGAGTGGCGCAAGATCAGCTCGCCGGGCGGAGACAATATGCCGGCTGCAACTCAGGCAATGCTGGGTGGCGTAGTTGCGGGGAACTTCACAAATGCTCCGGCAGGTTGCGCGACGTATGACGCTGCCAGCGATACCACCACGATCAAGCCGAGTTGCTATAGCGCCAATTCTCAGGTGTACCTGACGAACGTGTTCGATAAGTATCCCGCTAACAACGGCGATCGTTACGTGTTCTCTTATTCAGCACAGAACAACTTCCGGGACGATATCGCCCGCATCGATCACTACTTCACCGATAAGATCCACTTCTATGCGCGGTATATGAACGACGATATGCCGGTAGACAATCCCGAGGGACTCTGGGCCGGTTCGAACTATCCGGGCGTGGTCGACACGCTCGTCAACTCACCCGGCAAAAATGCTGTGGGCAACCTGACCTGGACGATCAGTCCTAAGGTTGTGAACGAATTCGAGTTCGCGTACGCACAGGGCACGTACTTCTCGCAGATCAAACCCAATCAGTTTGCCACGTCGACTTCGGTCAACGGTTCTTTGACGAACCAGTGGTCCCCTGATCCTTACGGGAAGGTGCCCTCAATATCCATCAACGGGGTCACGGGTTTCAATGCCGGATCTGCTCCATGGAATGAGCGCAATCTCGATCGGACGTATTTCGACAATCTCTCGTTCAACCTTGGGAGACACACGCTCCGTACGGGATTTCAGATCCAGCAGATGATCAAGACGGAAAACGCGGTAAACGGAACCCCCGGCTTCAACTTCAATTCTTGGGGTGATTTCCTTGTTGGCAATGTCTCCAGTTTCAGCCAGACGCTGCCAGACATTATCCCGGACCTGCACTTCCTCAATACCGAAGCCTATGTGCAGGACGACTGGAAGGTAACTTCCCGCCTGACGCTGAACCTGGGCGTACGCTGGAGCCGTTTGCCCACGGTCACCGATGTCAAGAACACGCTGTCCAATTTCGATCCGAAACTGTATAACGCGCAACTCGCGCCGCAGATTGATCCGGCGTCGGGAAACTTCGTTCCAAATCAGTTTGTGAATGGTTTCCTGCTCCAACCGTCTACGTACGCGAACGGCATCATCTTCCCGAAAGGCACTGCGTGCAGCAATGCCCAGAAGATTTCGCCTCTCGTGTCGTGCTCGCCGTTCGGCGCATACGTCGCCCCGAACTACAACACCAACTTTGCTCCTCGGTTTGGTTTCTCGTACGACGTGAGCGGCAACGGCAGAATGGTGGTGCGCGGCGGTTTCGGTGTTTTCTATGACCGACTGCTCAACGGAATCTGGGAGCAGAATGCATTCGCCAATCCGCCACTTGCCCAAAGCACAACGATCAACAACGCAAAGTTCGATAACCTTAACAGCGGTAGCACTTCAGTCAACTATGGACCGAACTTGCTCGTTGCGGCCGGCAATCCGAACTTCTACGTGCCGAGATACTCGAACTACAACCTGAGCATCCAGCGGGAACTCGTACCGAGCACCGTAGTGGAAATCGCCTATGTCGGCGCCGTGGCTCGCCATCTGCCTGGCCAGTTCGACATGAATCAGCCAACGGTCGCTGCGGTACAGGCTGCTCCGGCTACGCAGACCAACGCTCTGCGGCCTTTCCTGGGGTATTCGACCATTCGCGACCGTGGGACGTTCTTTACCAACAACTACAACTCGCTTCAGACCAGCTTGAACCACCACTCACATGGTTTGCAGGTGGGCATGGCGTACACGTGGTCCAAGGATCTCACCACTCAGTCCCAGGATCGCGATGTGTACTCCACGTACCAGTACGACTTCAAGATGGACTATGGCCCATCGTCCTACAACCAGCCGCACACCTTCACCGGGAACGTTGTCTATGATCTTCCCTTCTATGCTCATCAGGCTGGACTTGTGGGCAGAGTCGCGGGTGGATGGGAGGTCTCAGGCATTGCGCAGATGTTCTCCGGACAGAGCTTCTCGCTGTCACAACCCTACGATCCCTGGGATCCAACAGGCATCCTTGTCGGAACTGGTCGGACCGGAACGCGTCCAGACCAGATCGCGCCGGTTCACCTGACAAAGTCGGTTGACCAATGGTTCTCAACAGACTCGTTCGCTACGGCTGTAAACCATTGGGGAACGGAACGCTCAGGAAGCCTCCTTGGCCCCGGCCTGAACAACTGGGATCTTGCGGCCATCAAGAACACGAGGATCGCCGAACGGGTTTCGTTCCAATTGCGCGGCGAGTTCTTCAATGCCTTCAACCACGAAAGCTTTGGTTCAGGCGGAGGTAACGGATCCAGCAGCGGCGGCGTGGACAAGAGCCTAGCCGATAGCTCGTTCGGTCAGGTTACCGCCGGACATGCCCCGCGCCGTATCCAGATTGGCGCGAAGCTGATCTTCTGACCTGCATCAAATCTCCTGAACAGGCCGGAGCACGCGCTCCGGCCTTTCTTTTTATGCGTAATAGGTTGCAACTATTAGTCGGAACTGGGACTTATTTGCCTTGATACATAGATTGAGATGCCGCTCACAAAATTGTGGTGAGTGGGGGCTCCATCAGCATCATCAAGGCACTTGTTGCTGATGATCGCTTCTCCTACTGCGGCTGCTGAGCGTCGCGCTTGGAGGAGTTGTCCGTCTTTGGAATGGTCGACATGACCTTCAGCAGTCTCTGATCTTCTTCCTTATTCAGACTGTTTGCCTGGTCGAGTTCGCGTTTCGCGTCTGCAGTCCTGCTCATTGATCGGTAAAGCCGGCCAAGCCGATAGTGAGCATTTACATCCTTAGGGTTGATCTTGATCGCGGTCTGGAACTCCCTCACGGCCGCGTCCTTGTTCCCTCGTTCGGCGAGGATGATCGCCAGATCCCGGTGTGCCATACCATCCTCAGGATCAGCTTTGACCACTTGTTCCAGGAGTGGCTGCGCCTGGTCGGCTTGATTCATCTGCATCCTGGAATCGCCAAGGTAGAGCATCGCTTTCAGGTGCTTCGGGTCATTTGCAAGTTCGGCTTGGAACTCAACGGCAGCCTCGGGATACTGTCCTTTTGTCCACAGCAAGTAGCCCAGCCCAAAATGCACATTTGGCTCCTTGGGATTGACCTTGGCTGCGGCTCGGAATTGCCGGACCGCGCCCTCGTGATCCTTCATCTCGTCGAGTGCTTCGCCCATCAACATCTCCGCCTCAGCGGAGTCGGCATTGAGCGAGACGATCCTGTGGAACGCGTCCTGAACGCATGAGTATTGCTTTGACCACAGGCAGCTGTGGGCGAGTGTCAAAAGGAGTGTCAGGTTTTGCGGATCATGGATCGACGCATGGTTCAGCAGCTTGGAAGCATCAGAGAATCGACCGAGGGCGTATTGTGACATCCCGATAAGGATGGTGAGTTGCTGATCTTCAGGATGAACGGTTCTCAATGGCGCGAGGTCTGTGATGGCCTGCTGATAATCGCCGTTTTTGAAGAGAGCCAGGCCAAGATTCAGTCGTAATCCAGGCATCGCAGAATTTAGAGCCATCGCCTTCCTGTAATGCTGAATCGCTTCGCCGTATCGAGCTTGCTTGGACTCGATCAGTCCCAGGTGCGCAAGCGGCTCGGGATTCGTCGGATACTGCTTCGCCAGCGCTCCCCAAGCCTGCTCGGCTTCAGCGAATCTTCCCTCACGCTCAAGCGAGAAAGCCACTTGGCCCGGGTCGGCCTGCGCTACAGCATGAATCGACGCTGCTGCAAAAAGGCAGGTGATCCAGGCCAGCGGCTTCAGGTTACATGACTTCGGCACGTCAATATGAGTATAAGATCGCAACCTCCGGGGCTATTGGCGTACGGTTGATGGCTCGCCTACATCCGCGGCAGCCTCAACAAAAGAATCTCTGACGCGTGACTTCATCGAGAGCTAGGTTGCCCATCCGTGAACAAACAGCCGGCCCTTGGAAGGCGCTGGAACCGGATCGATGTTGTAATTTCGTTCAGCGCAGGCAGCCGGGCAGTGTTACAACATGAGTGAATGCCCAAAAAAGTCAAAACAGGCGCGGCACCTCAGCCCGGACAGCCCATCAGTCTGCGCACCTTGGGTGAATATCTCAATCTCTCGCCCGCGACAATTTCGCTGGTTCTGAACAATGCTCCCGGGGTCCGCTCCATCCCGCAGGAAACCCGTGACCGGGTCACGGAGGCAGCCGCCAAATTCGATTATCGGCCCAGCTTTTTCGCGCGTTCTCTTCGCAAGCGTCAGACGCTCACGGTGGGCGTGCTTGTTCCTGAACTCAGCGACAGCTATGCAATGCAAGTCCTGAGCGGCGTGGAAGAGCACCTTCTGGAAGAAGGGTACTTCTACCTGACTGCGAGCCATCGTCGCAAGCCCGACCTGATTGAGGAGTACCCTCGGCTGTTTATGGACCGATCTGTCGAAGGCTTGATCTTTATTGATACCGCTCTGGAAAAGAGTGCTGGAACACTGCCGGCCGTCGCGGTCGCGAGTCATCAGAGAATCGAGGGCGTAACAAACGTCGTACTCGATCAAAAGAGAGCCGCAGAACTTGCTCTTCGGCATGTTTATCAGTTGGGCCACCGGAAGATCGCCTTCATGCGCGGAGGCAGCCATAGTTCGGACGCGGATGACCGATGGGAGTGCCTGATGAATGTGGCGAAGGATCTCAAGATTTCGATTCCTCCCGAGTTATCTGTCCAACTTCGGCTACGCGTGTCCACTCCTGAGCTTGGTTATGAGCCCACGAACGAGTTGATTCAGCGGGGAGGAGACTTCACCGCGCTGATCTGCTACAACGACATCTCCGCGATTGGAGCCATCCGTGCGTTGATGAATCACGGACTGCAAGTTCCGAACGATGTTTCCGTGGTTGGTTTTGACGACATCCAGAGCGCCGCATTCCACAATCCAAGTCTGACAACGATTCGCCAGCCACTTCATCAGATGGGAACCACCGCGGCGCGCATTCTGCTGCAACGCATTCGTGGGCAGGCCACCTTTCCTGATTCTGTTCCGATTCATCCCGAACTCGTGATTCGCGAATCGACTTGCCCACCGAACCTGAGACGTACGCGCACGCGGCGAGTCTGATTTCCCGATGCCTGGAGCAGTCTACCGGTCCTCTGCCAAGACCATCGCAGTTCTGCATCCCGTCTTCGCGCTCACAGGAGTACTGCATGTCGTTGGCGGCGCACTGCTGCCTTCGTTATCGGCGCGGTTCAATCTCAGCGATTCGGATTCCGGTCTGCTGTTCCTTCTCTATTTCGCGGGAACGTCGGTTGGTGCATTACTGTGCAGAGGCAACTATGCACGGGCGATGACCTTGGGGTTCTTCGGCATGACGTTTGCCTGTGCAGGAGTTGCGGTATCGCCGCGCGCCCTGCTCTTCCCGGTGTTCTTTCTGCTTGGAATCAGCGTGGGCGTACCGATGTCGGCTGTCACTCTCTTCACGGGGCGCACGTTCCCCGAACGCTGCGCACCGTTGCTCACGTTTCTTAATTTCACCTGGAGCGTGGGCGCACTGGCCGCTCCTCTGATTGCGGCACGAATTCTCGTGCATCACGACTATCGCGCGGCATATTTTGCCTTTGCGATTGCCGCATGCTGCGCTGCCGTCGCAAGCGCAGTGATGCTTCGCGACGGCCCGGAGCCGCAGCACTTATCCCAGCCGGAATCGCAGGCGCAGGCTTTCTGGCTCGTGCTCGCGTTCGCTTTCGCGGCGTTTCTTCAGGTGGGAATTGAAAACACCATTGCCAGTTGGCTGCCTACCTATGCCCTGCGTACTGCAAGCGGAGGCTTGGTATTCGCGGCTGCCTCTTCATCGCTGTACTGGGTTGGTTTCCTTGTATCCAGGGGATTTTGCTCGTTCCTTCTGCTTCGGGTCGAGCCCATCCGCGTTCTGCTGATCGCAATCGCCGGGGGATTTTTGTCTGCCATTCTTCTGGAGTTCGCGCCCACAATTAGCGTACGCAATGTCGCGATGTTCCTTCTCGGATGTTCACTCGCACCAGCCTACCCGCTTGTGCTCTCGGGATTCTTTGCGCGCACTCGCCACACCGGCAATTCACGATGGATACTCTTTACCGCTGGCTTCGGAGGATCTGTGCTTCCGTGGATTGCAGGGAAGGTTTCAGGCGTCACGGGCAATATCCGCGCGGGGATGCTGATCATTCCCGTGGGGCTGCTCATGATGGCCCTGCTAACCCCAATGTTGCGGACGACGCGAAGGCCATCGACGCTGCTTGAGTAGATGCACTGAAAAACAAAGGGGCCAATCGGCCCCCTTGTAAGCTGCGCGTTCGATCCTGGCTGGAGTTCCTCTATCTTTTTCCTTCCAGTTCATCCGCGAGCGCGTCTGCACCGTACAGCTTGCGCAAGCCCTCGATCATTCCCGCGGAATGCACTGCGACGGCACGATTCTTTGTACCGTCATAGACGAAGTCTCCAGCGAGGGATTCGATGTTGCCATCGAAGATCAGGCCGACCAGTTCGCCATCGCGGTTCACGACAGGCGAGCCGGAGTTGCCGCCGATGATATCGCCTGTAGAGACGAAATCAAGCGGAGTCGATAAATCCAGCTTGCCGAGCGCAGACTTTTCCTTCGGCGCGAGATCGAAGGGCGCTTTGTTGCCGAAGCTATCGGCACGATCGTAGAGTCCATAGAAGGTGGTGATGGGCGGAGCAATTGTTCCGTTGTACGGGTATCCGTCGACTGTTCCGTAACTCAGGCGCAACGTAAATGTCGCGTCAGGATAGACGTCTTTGCCGTAGACGAGAAAGCGGGCTTTGCCGAGCTTTTCACCAGCCGGCGTGAGCACGCTTCCGACAGTGTCGCGCATCTTCCGTTGGGTTTCCCGGACGATCGGATCGACGCGTCGCGCAGCCACGATCATCGGGTCAGTGGAAGCTGCGATCGCGGACTCTCCACCATCCAACAGGGCCTGTCGCGCGGCAACGTCTCCCATTTTCGTCCCGTCAATTAAGGAATCGACGCTTTGATCTACCGCTTCACCCTGCAACACGGCCTGCACATAGGGATCGCTCTTCCCGAGTTTCTCCTGGGCCAGGTTCAGGGCAGACTTCATGAAGAGCTTTTCGGTGGGAACGGTGATTGGAGCCGGTGATAGCATCTGGAATTTCAGCGATTGCAGGTTGGCATCGTGGAACTGCGGAAGGCGCTCGCCATCCGGCTTCTTGATCTCTGCCACATACTGCACAAGCTGCATCGCGATTGCGAATAAACGGCTGTCAGTGCGACGGAATAGCTGGTAACGAATCTCCGGCTTTTCCTGTTCTTCGGCCTTGGCGATCGTGTCCCAGACGCCGCCGTACTCCTTCTTCCACTCTGGATTGGCATTGACTTTCCTGCGGAAGTCGTCTTCTTCGGCCTGCTTTTTCGCAATCAGAGTTTTGTCGGCAAGCGCTTCGGCACGGCCGATGTAGACTTTGAGGCTATTCTGTAGGCCGAAAATTGTGCTGCCCACCTGGCGCGCCTGCTCGGGGCCTTTTGCCGCATAGGCCTGAGCCGTATCCAGACGCCGCTTCAGATATTCCGTCACAGCAGGCTCGACAACGTCACGCTCGACCATGAGCTCTGCCATGGTGTCCTGGCGCGAGGTTGATCCTGGATGACCTGAAATAAAGATAAGCTCGCCTGGCGCGGCACCTTTAGCGTTCCACTTCAGGTAGTTATCGCAGTGGATCGGTTTTCCATTATCGTAGACGCGGAAGATGGCCATATCGAGGTCGTAGCGCGGATAGGTGAAGTTATCCGGATCGCCTCCGAAGAACGCGGCCTGCTGCTCCGGAGCAAAGACAAGCCGAACATCCGTGAAGACCTTGTACTGGTAAAGCCAGTACTCCCCGCCGTTGTAGAACGAAACCACGTCAGAGCGATTGCCGGTTTTGTCTTTGCTTTCTTTTGTTATCGCGGCGATCTCCGCTTCACGCGCTTTCATGGCCTGCTTCTCGTCTTTGACGCCCTTGGCCGAGCCCTGCACGCGTGCCGTCACGTTCTGCATCCCGACAAGCACATTGATCTCGAGATCAGGCGATTTCATTTCCTGTTCCTGCGTCTGCGCCAGGAATCCGTCACGAAGATAGTCGTGCTCGGCCGTAGAGTTCTTCTGCAGCTGCCCGCGAGCCACATGATGATTTGTCAACAGGAGCCCATCTGCGCTGACAAACGAGCCTGAGCCGCCGTCATTCAGCCTCACGCTTGAAAGCCGCAAATGATCGAGCCAAGCTTGGGAAGGATGAAAATTGTATTTCGCCGCCAGCTGCTTCAAGGGCGGGTTATCAAAGGTCCACATGCCTTCTTCGGCGCGGATCGCGGGCGATGCGACGAAAAGTGTCGCAGCAAGCATTGCAGTACATCGGAACGATCGTTCAAACATGAAAATACCTCTCAAAATCAGCCAAAAACGCGCAACAACGAACTCTACCAGCATGTGCTGATCGCCAGCAAACACGCCCGTCACAGCCTTTAATCCTGTTTGTAAGAAAGCTTTACATGTTCGGCATAACGAGCACTTCGACTCCTGAGGCAGCATCTTTCTGGTGGTACACCTGCTCGGTGGCTTTGGTGAATTGATCGAGCGGCGCGTTAGGGATATCTATAAAGATCTGCGGGTTGCGATCGGTCAGTGGGAACCATGAACTCTGCACCTGCACCATAATGCGATGTCCCCGCCGGAAGGTGTGGAAGAGATCCGGCATGGAGAAGTTCACATCGGTTCTCTTCTCTGGTACCAGTGCTTCTGGCTTCTCCCAGCTGTTGTGGAATTTGGCGCGGAACGGCTCGCCGCGCAGCAGTTGCTGATACCCGCCCATCACCAGGGGAGGTGCATCCAGGATTCGTTTGTTCGGGCGGCTCTCGTCGCCGGGCTCCGGGTAATCGTTCGGGTAAACATCGATCAACTTCACGTCAAAATCTGAATCGGTGCTCGAACTCGCCACCTTTAACTTCGGGGAGATCGGGCCCGCAATTGTGACGTCCTCCAGGAGAGGGTCGCTCACGTACGTCAGCACATCCGTTCGCGTGCTTGCAAAACGTTGATCATCGACCATGTAGCGTTGCGGCACAGTATTGGTGGTGTACCCAACAAAGGGAACTGGATGGCTTGGATCGCTCTCATAGTCGTCGCGGCTTTGGACTTCGGTCGGCGGGTCAAAACTGAGCCTTCCGCCCGCGTGGAAGTACAACGTCTTAGGCGCGGCCTCTTTTGGCGGCCATTGATCGAAGTGCCGCCACACATTCGTGCCGGTTTCAAACACGATCGCTTTCGGCGGAGCTTCCCCTTTGCCCTTCAAATAATGCTCGAAGAAAGGGAATTGTATATGCTGCTGGAAATACTCGCTGGTCTTCGAGCCGAATTGAACGTCTCCGAGATGCGATCCTTCACCGCGTGCCCACCCGCCGTGGACCCAGGGACCTTCCACCAGAGTGGTCGGGGTCTCAGGATTGAACTTTGAGGTCGCGTAGAAGGTACAGTACGGGCCACTCAAATCTTCCGCGTCAAACCAGCCGCCTACGACCAGAACGGCGCATTTCACATTCTTCATGTGCCGCGACAGATCGCGTGCCTGCCAATATGCGTCGTAGGTGTCGTGCTTCATCTGATCGGTGAAGAGCCAGTTGGAGCCCTTTAGATACTGCTTCTCGAGATTGGCCAGGTTTCCTGCTTTGAGGTAGAACTCATAGGTGTCCGGAGTGCCGAAGTCGAAGGGCACAGACGGTTTCGGTGTTTGTGGCTCGCTCTGCGGTCGGAAGAATGCGTAGAACCCGAAGTTCGCCGACAGCATGAAAGCTCCGCCATGATAGGCATCGTCACCCAGAAATAGATCGGTCATCGGAGCTTGCGGGCTGGCGGCCACCAGCGCGGGGTGGGAGTCGATCATCGACGCTGAGGTGTAGAAACCGGGATACGAAATCCCCCAGATGCCCACTTTGCCGTTGTTGTTCGGTACGTGCTTCAGCAGGAACTCGATCGTGTCGTAGGTGTCGGAGGCTTCATCGACGTCTTGTGGATCTTTCTTGTTGTCGATGTGCGGTCGCATCTCGATGAAATCGCCTTCACTCATCCAGCGACCGCGTACGTCCTGATAGACGAAGATATATCCGCCTTTCTCGAATTCGTCGGAGGGACCGAGACGCTTTGGATATTGATCCTCGCCGTAAGGCGCCACGCTGTAGGGAGTGCGATCCATCAAAAACGGATAAGGGCCTTTCTCCTGGAACGCTCCCAGCTTCGGAACGTACACCGCCGTGAATAGACGCTTGCCGTCGCGCATGGGGATGCGGAATTCATACTTGGTGTAGTGCGATGGCACAAAATCCGGCGCTGGCGCCTGGGCCGGGGCAGGTTGCTGGCCAAATCCCGAGCTGATCGTGAAGACAAGAATCGCCAAGACAGTAAGGGGAAGTCGCAATTTCATCATTTCTGGTGGATCTCCTGAAGAAATAAGCGTAACGCAGGCAGGCTGCCAATTCTGATGGGTGCCTCCGGAACGCATTTGGGAGAGCGCGCAGAGTTGGTCGCGGAAGGGAAGCCGATGGTGGTAATGTAGTGCCGAATCGATTGACCTCAGATATGAGGTATCCAAAGGAGACCCCTTGCGCCCTGGTCGCGGTGTACTGACTCTTTTCTGCGGGCTGCTTGCAGCTCTTCCATTTATCCAAACAACGCGGATCGCGGCACAGGCGGCGCCGGATATGCCCCCGGCCCCTCACGCGAAGCAGGTTCATCTCAAACATGTTCTCGTGATCGGCCAGACCAAGGGTTTCGAGCACGATTCAATTCCAGACGCGATGGCGGCGGTCTACAACATGGGCAAGGAGAGCGGACTCTGGGATACGGTGATGCGCACCGATACCGAACTGCTGACCAAGAAGGACCTGGGCCGAAATGCGAAGAACCTCAGCTATTTCGACCTCGTCGTCTTCGCCAGCACCACGGGCGAACTTGATCTCGACGCCACCCAGAAGCAGGATTTCCTCTCGTTTGTTCATGACGATGGCAAGGGATTCGTCGGAATCCATGCAGCACTGGATACAAACTACCAATGGCCTGAGTACGGCGAAATGATTGGCGGATGGTTCGACCAGCATCCCTGGATGACGTTCAACGCACCGATCATCAATGAGGATCCGGATTTTCCCGCAGTTCGGCACTTTCCAAAGTCGTTCGTGAAGTACGACGAAATCTACCAGCCTAAGGATTGGTCTCGAGACAAGGTCAACGTCCTGCTGAGCCTTGACCCGAACAAGCTGAACTACACCAATAATCCGCGCGTTCACCGCACTGATCATGACTTCGCCGTGGCGTGGAGCAAAATGTACGGCAAGGGCCGCGTCTTCTACTCGACTCTGGGACATACTGAGGAGTCCTGGACTGATCCCGATGTGCGCAAAATGTACTTCGAAGCCATCAAGTGGGCTCTCTGGATGACGAACGGCAGCACGGCAACCCATCCCCGGCCTGCGGCAACTCAATAGAGAGTGAGATCTCTTCGACTTTGCTCTAACCATCTGCGGGATTCATTCTTCGAGACGGAGACGTTTACACCTGTGCCTTCGTCCTAAGAGAATGAATCCCGTCGCAGTTTTGGGTCGCTTTAACGTCGGGCCGTCAACTACAACCGGAAAATCACATTGAGATATTCTTCCCCTCCTCCCATCAGCCGGAGAGACTTTCTCGCGTCGGCCGGAATGCTTGTCGCAGGTCACTCGGTCAGCCATAAGCTCATCGCACAGGCGAAGCCCACCGGGAACGCAGACCATACACTTCGGATCGAGACGTGCAATCTCGAGATCGCTCCCGGAGTCACTGTCAAGACACTCTCGTATAACGGTAAGGTTCCCGGACCGTTGCTAAAGCTTCGCGAGGGAGTGCCGGTCACGATTGATGTGACAAACGCGAGCACCGAAGCAGATATCGTTCACTGGCACGGGCTTGCGATTGACTCGCTGAATGACGGCGCCATGGAAGAAGGGTCGCCGATGATCGGCGCCGGGCAGACGCATCGCTACAGCTTCACGCCCAAGCCTGCAGGAACGCGCTGGTATCACACGCATGCGGGTGCATACGGGAATCTGGCAAAGGGCACCTACACCGGACAGTTCGGGTTCCTGTTGATTGAGGGAAACCAGTCGACGCCGCAGTATGACATGGAGGTAAATCTCGCGAGTCATCACTGGGAGCCTTCGTTTGTGCCGATGGTGGAGACCATGCGCGCTCAGTCGGCGAACATGCCGCTGACGAGTGGTTCCGATGTCGGCTACAAGTACGCGACCATCAACGACCGCATGCTCGGAGCGGGCGAGCCAGTTCGCGTGAAAAAGGGTCAGCGTGTGCTGATGCGGTTGCTGAATGCCAGCGCCACGGAGAATGTCGTGCTCGCACTCCCGGGACATCGGTTCACCGTGATTGCAATGGATGGCAATCCGGTTCCAAGACCTGCCAGTGTAGAGGTGCTTTCTCTCGCAGTCGCCGAGCGTGTGGATGCGATCGTGGAGATGAACACGTCGGGCGTGTGGATTCTGGGCTCCACGCTGGAGAAGTCCCGCAAGATGGGGCTCGGTGTTGTTATCGAGTATGCCGGCCAAACGGGATCGCCGGTCTGGAAGGATCCTGCACCCTCCGAGTGGGACTACACACAATTCGCAAATGCGACGGTTGCGCCTGAGCCGGATGAGTCCTTTGTTCTTACGTTTCGCGACATCGGCCCGCAGAAGGGATCGCAATTCGACACATGGACGATCAACAACAAGTCATGGCCCGCGGTTGAGCCCCTCACCGTCCAGACCGGTAAGCGATATCGGCTCGTATTCCGTAACGGAAGTGGCGATCAGCATCCGCTGCATCTCCACCGGCATACGTTTGAGGTCACGCGGATCGGCAACAAGCGCCTGAGTGGACTAAAGAAAGACGTCATTAACGTGGTGCCGCTGGACACAGTCGAAGTGGATTTCATTGCGGACAATCCCGGCGACACGCTTTGGCATTGTCATCAGCAATTGCATATGGATTACGGCTTTATGCAACTGATCAAGTACGCGACATAACTTCGGTTCGGCCCGCAGCAGAAAGCGACAGACTCAGAACATCAGGGGTTTCACGCATTGAACAACTTGAAAGGGATTCGAGCCGCTCTTTCGATCGCGGCAGCTATTGCAGCCATCACAGTGGCATCTGCTTTGGTAACAAGCGCGAACGCAGCGGATCACGAAGTGAAGCAGTCGCAGGTGGACACACCCGCGCCGAAGGATTCGGGGGCAGAGTCGTACGCCCAGCATTGCGCAATCTGCCATGGAGATCAGCGAGAGGGCAACCTGCCGGGATTTCCACCGCTGCTTGGCATCTCGCATCGAATGCCAAACGATAAGGTCGCGGATCTTATTCACACCGGCAAGGGGCGAATGCCCGGTTTTCCGGGCGTGAAGGACGGCGAACTGACTTCACTGCTGCACTTCCTCAATACGGACGAATCGGCGCAGACGGCTGCCGGGGTAGTTGGCGGCGGTGGGGTGCTGTCGAAAGCCGGAGCAGCACTCTTCCAGCAGAACTGCGCGTTCTGCCATGGCCGCGATGCGATGGGTGGCGAAACAGGTCCGGATCTGACGCAATCCAAGCTGGTGCGCAAAGACCGTACCGGCGATGAGATTTCCAAGGTCATTCACGAAGGCCGGCCCGACAACAAAATGCCACCCTTCAACTTCTCTGAGCAGGAGACGCGCAGCATCATTGCATTCATCCGCGAGCGCGAGGCTGAGGCTGTTGCACATCCGGGCGGACGTCGCGGCGTTTCTGTGGCAGACCTTCAAACGGGCAATGCGGCAGCAGGGAAGCGCTACTTCGAAGGCGCCGGGGGTTGTGCCAAATGTCATTCGCCTACCGGCGATCTTGCCGGCATCGCTTCACGGCATGAAGGACTCGAGTTGGAAGAGCGGATGCTGTATCCGCGCGATGTGAAGAACCACGTCACAGTGACGCTTCCGTCGGGCAAAAAGGTCTCGGGTATTCTTGCGTATCAGGATGAATTTACCGTAGCGCTGAGAGACGCCGACGGTCTCTATCACGCGTGGCTCACAAATCGAGTTCAGTTCAAGATAGACGAGCCCGTCGAGGCGCACGTCGAACTCTTCCCCAAGTACACGGACGATGACATCCACAACCTGATGGCTTATCTGCAAACGCTGCGCTGAGTTGTCGCGCCACTCTGAGGTTTCATCGATGAAGTTTGTGAACGACCGCTTGCTGTTGTTGCTTTTGGGCTTTGCTGTTGGTTTGTGTGCGCCCGCGAACGCATGCGCGCAGGACCTTGAGGGTGCGCAGCTTCTCCATCCTCCAGCAGATTCGTGGCCGATGTATCACGGGGATTACTCCGGCCGACGACATGTGAGTTTCACGCAGATCACGCCGCAGAATGTTGGTGACCTTTCGCTCGCGTGGGTGTATCAGACCAACCAGCAGGCCCAGATCAAGTCTTCTCCTCTACTCGTAAATGGCGTTCTGTACTTCACCGTCCCCGACAACATCTGGGCAGTCGATGCGCGGTCAGGGCACATGATCTGGCACTACAACCGGCCGTCGACCAAAGGCGACCATATCGGGCAGCGCGGCGTGGCCATGTATAAGGGCCGGCTCTACTTCGCGACGCCGGATTGTCACCTGATCTCGCTCAATGCAAAAGACGGGAAGGTGCGTTGGGACAAACTCATCGCCGATGTCGATAAGGGCTACTGGACCACGATGGCTCCGCTGGTTGTGAAGGAGCACGTTATCGTCGGTGTCTCTGGCGACTTCGACAATCTCACCGGTTATCTGCGCTCCTTCGATCCTGAGACGGGTTCAGTGCAGTGGCAGTGGAATGCGACTCCACCAGCGGGCACGCCGCACGCGACAACCGGCGGAATGACATGGATGACGGGCACGTACGACCCGGAGCTGAACCTGCTCTACTGGGGGACAGGCAATCCCACACCAGTGCTCAATGGACAGCCGCGTCCAGGGGACAATCTCTACACCTGCAGTATCGTTGCGCTCAATCCGGATACCGGCAAACTGGCATGGGGCTTCTCCGTTTCTCCGCATGACACACACGACTGGGATGCAGTGGAGACACCGGTTCTGGTGGACGGCAGCTTTCACGGCCAGCCTCGCAAGATGCTGATGCAGACATCACGCAACGGCTATTTCTTCGTCCTCGATCGCACGAACGGTAAAAATCTGCTGACAATTCCTTATGGCCCGGTGAACTGGGCGCTGGGTATCGATAAGGAAGGACATCCGATTCCGAATCCCGCGAAGGAGCCGGCGCCCGACGGCCGTTTGATCGCACCCGATGAAGGTGGGCTGACGAATTACCGCGCGCCCAGCTTCGATTCGAAAACAGGGCTGTTCATTGTGGACGCGCACCCGAGTTGGAGTATCTATTTCGCCAAGCCAGCAGACGGAGCATATGGATGGGCAGGGGCCGACTATGGGTTGTGGGGCAAAGGAGTGATCGAAGCAATCGACTACCAGACGGGCAAGATTCGCTGGAGCCATCAGCTCGGCGAAGGCGGCTCCGGAGCAGGAGTGATGACGACGGCCTCAGGGCTAACCGTCACGGGCGATGCTCACGGCAACATGTTGATTCTCAATACGGCCGACGGGAAGACGCTATGGCACGCGGGTTTGGGCTCGCCCATTCAGAGTTCGCCCATCAGCTACGAACTCGACGGACGTCAGTACATCGTGAACAGCAGCGGCGGGCTGCTCTTTGCATGGGCATTGCCGCAGAATCGGACTCCCGGGCAGAAACGCTGAATGCTGAATGCGGCGTTTTGAGCTTCACGCGTCTTCACGGAGGAGCAGCAAGCGCGCGGCATCGAGCTTGATATGCCAGGGCTGCGGTTGTGCGCTGAGTGTGCGCCAGAGATCTTTGGGCACATCCGCCTGAAGATGTGCCGGCTCTCCCGGCTCGGGGGGCCTGTGCAGCCGAAGATATAGCGTCATCTCATGCGGAGCTTCGTTGGTGCTTACCAGCCAGCAGGGAAAGACATTTTCTCCCGTTCCATTCTCAAAAAACCTGATCTGATGCGAACGGTAGCCGATGTGCGTCAGGGTGGCGTCGACATCGCGGGATGCGACGAGTTCACACTGCCAGGCTGGAACGCAGATGCGATCTGCGGAAATTGCGGTTGCCGGAACGATGTTTTTGCAGCCCGTCAGCCGGGCGGCTGCAACAGTCCGCGGGTCTTCAAAGAGCTGGTGCTTCGGACCGCTCGCGATGATGTTGCCACGATCGAGCACAAGCAGATCGGTGCAGAAGCGGAAGGCCTCCTCCATATCGTGCGTGACGAAGACGACGGGACCATTAAAAGTCTCGAGTGCTCTTCGAAGCTGCTCCTCTGTTTGCCGGCGCAGGTGTGGATCGAGGGCTGCGAACGGCTCGTCCAGCAGAAGGGCATCAGGTTGGGTTGCGAGGCAGCGCGCGATGGCTACACGTTGGCGTTGGCCACCTGAAATCTCACGGGGATAACGGTTGGCAAGGTCCGCAATCTGCATCGATGTCAGATGCTTATTGATGCGCGCCCTGCGCTCTTTTTCCTGGAGCTGGCGCAAGCCAAAACCAACATTATCTGCAACCGTCAGATGCGGGAACAGCGCGTAATCCTGAAACACGACGCCGATTCGCCGTTGCGCTGCAGGGACATTGGTGCGCGAATCGCTGTCAAAGAGAACACGATCGTTCAGGACAATGCGCCCTCGATCGGGTGTGGTGAGGCCCGCGATCATGCGGAGCGACATTGATTTCCCCGCGCCCGATGGGCCAAGAAGGCCGATTGCTCCCCGCGACGTTCTCAGCGAAACGCTGAGTATAAAGTTCTCGAGCTTCCGCTGAGTACTCACTTCAAGGCCGAATGTGCCCTGAGCCGTGTTGGGTGCCCGAGGATGCGAAGCAGGGATGCTCGCCGGCGTGCTTGCGCCAATGGGGTCGAAGGGCAAAGCCGGCCTCATCTTGCGTTCGTAGTGCAGCAGGCGGATGATGGCCAGCGAAAGGACAACGATCAAACCGACCCAGATGAGCGCGGCCCGCATCTCGCCGCCCTCCGCGGCGGAAAAAATTGCGATTGGCATCGTCTGTGTGCGTCCAGGAATGTTGCCTGCCAGCATCAATGTTGCGCCGAATTCACCCATTGCGCGGGCGAACGCCAGCACCGTTCCAGCCAGCACTCCGGGTCCGGCGAGCGGAAGCTGCACGCGCCGGAAGACGACCCACTCCGATGCACCAAGAGTTCGAGCCGCTTGCAGCAGCGTGGGATTGACCTGTTCGAGCGCTCCCAGAGCCGTCCGGTACATCAGCGGAAATGCGACCACGGTTGCGGCAATTACGGTCGCGGGCCACGAGAAGACGATTGTGACCCCGACCTTTTCGAGTAGGTGTCCGGTGAAGCTTCTGCGCCCGAAAATGAGCAGGAGAAAGAATCCGACGACGGTCGGCGGCAGGACAAGTGGCAACGTCAGAATGCCGTCGATCCACGCGCGCAGAGGACCGCGATACTCGAACATCGCTCTCGCCGCGAACAATCCTAGAAAGAAAGTGGCAACGGTGGCCGTGCAGGTCGTCGCTATCGAAATAAAGAGAGGCGATGGGTCGAACGGAGTGTGCACGGTTAGGCCATTCTAAATCCGTGGCGCTCGAAGATCGCTCGTGCTTCAGGAGATGACAGGAATCGGATGAAATCGCGGACAGCGGGCTGGTGCTGCGCGGCTTTTATCGACGCTATCGGATACACAATCGGATCGTGGGATTGTTCAGGAGCAACAGCGACGACCTGCACGCGTTTCGACATCTGAGCGTCCGTCGCATAGACGAGGCCTGCGTCGGCATCGCCGGTTTCGACGTAGGTGAGCACCTGGCGGACGTCTTTTCCCAGCACCAATTTCGATTTGAGCTTGTCGTAGAGCCGCAGGTTTTCCAGCGTCTGCTTTCCGTACTGTCCGGCAGGCACGCTGGCTGGATCACCGAGCGCAATCGTGCGGATACTATTCGAAGTCAACCCGTCGAGTCCCTTGAGTGGAGACCCGGCCTTTGCAATCAGAACAAGGGCATTGCGGAGCAGATCCACACGACTTCCCACGAAAAGAAGATCTTCAGACTGCAGCTGATCCATCGGCTTTGCGCCCGCGGAGAAGAATGCGTCTACGGGCGCGCCCTGCTCGATCTCGCGTGCGAGTGTGCCCGAGGCTCCGAAGTTGTTGCGGAATTCGACTGAATGATCCCGGAGGTAGGCCGCTTCAACATCTGTGATCGAATCCTGGAGACTTGCGGCCACTGAAAATGTCAGCACCGTTCGATGTGTCGAGCGGCAGGCCCCGATAATCGAAACGAGGCACAAGAGAAAAACTTCCAGCACCAGACGCGGAACTCGGGATCGATCTTTTCCGTTTGACCCCATTTTCTGCGGCTTGCCTCCTCCATCATGAGAAAGGCGGGAGCCGGAAAATACAAGGGGAACGACGGAGATACTCCGCCGCGCCCCATTTGAATCACTCGTTCAGAAGTTCAGCTTCGCTCCGAACTGCAGCACGCGCGGGTCCCACGTGGTAGTGGGTTGACCGAATGTGCTGTTTTCGAAGCTCGAGCCGACGTTGTTGAATCGGTGTGGTTGAAGGTGTTGAAGGATTCTGCACGGAACTCGAAGTTCGTGCTCTCGTGAATCTTGAACGTCTTATAGAGCGAGGTATCGAAGTTGAACCGTCCCGGACCGAGGACGATGTCCTTCCGAGCGTTGCCGAAGCCATTGTTGGCGCCGCCGGCCCACACGGGCACCGGAGCTGAGAACACTGACGTATCGAACCATTGCGTCGGCTATCTTCAGATAGCCGGGCCTGCAGGTTACGTTCGGACGATTGGTATAGCCGCCTCCTAGACCAATCGGGTCATAGTTGATAGCAAGGCCGGGACCCTGGTTAGCGATGATCGTTCCAGATTCCGCGGTCGCGACACCTGCGATCTGCCATCCGCCGAGGATTGAGCCGACAAATCCCCTTGTGTTGTTGATCTGAGCGAACCCTGGCCCGTTCGGATCGAGAGTGCCATTGGAAGCATCTCCCGCACACGGAGTAACCGCTGTCCCGCCCGCGCTGCAGTCCCATATGGGAGCGGCAGTCGCAGAATATGCGCCCGGATTGAAGTTTGCCACCGCGTTGCTGCGCTCCCATGCATGCGGGAGGGCACCGAAGCGAAAACCGAGTTGCAAGCTGAGGTTTTTGGTCATGTGCCAGTTGTCGTTGGCATACAAGGAATAAGTCTGGTTGACGTAGTGGCGGGTAGGCAGCTGCTGGAACTGCGAGTAGCTGCTCGCCAGGCCCATCAGAAAGTCCATCATGCCATCGCGTGACAGGTGGCCGAAGAGTGCAATCAAGATCAAGGGTTGCTTTCGCCCGGGAGCGGAAGGTACTGATAGAGCGCGCTGGACCTACCCCCGAATTGTGCATACCTCATCCCTGTACCCTCGACGATTGCGGCGGGTTGAACAAACTGATCCTCAGATTCTTCAACTCTTTCCTTACCAGAGAGATAGGTAAAGGTTCGGATTTAGTTCATTGTCAACGGGAGTGAGCGTATTTGGCAGTCCTCCTAGGAAGCACTTCGTGACGTAACCCAAACGTAACTAAACAGTCCCGCAACATGGCCTTACTGCGTGTTCCTGCTGTGCTAGCCTAACTTCACTTTCAGCAGTATCTAACGCTTGCGATGCCTCGATCTGGCGATCAGCTGACCGGGGTGTCTGGAAATTCCGGGAGTGCATCGTGCGGAGCCGGCACTTCGTGACGGACTAGGGGAAAGGTGTCCTTTGTCAGGTCTTCGCTTGTTCAGCAACATGCGGATCAGTGTCGGACTGCTGGCGATCCTTGTGTCTGGTCCGGTCCTTGTTGCCGAAAGCAAGCTGCCGACGGAGCTTACGACGGTCCGTTCGATCCGACATGCCGGAATCGCTCAGCATGCGGGCGTTGCGGTTCACATCCGTGGGATCGTCACATACTACGATGACGTGGCGCCAAATCTTTTTGTGCAGGACGCATCGGGCGGTATTTGGGTCGATCTGCGCGGCGTGAAGACGGCGCATCCGTCCCCCGGAGACTTCATCGACCTTCGCGGAACGGTCGGTTCCGGATTCAGCCCCTATGTAGCCAATCCTAGCTGGACGGTTTCAGGCCGAACGGTGTGGCCGAAGCCAATGCCTTTGAGCTTTGAGCAGGCTGGTACAGGATCATTCGACAGCCAGTGGGCCCGAATGGAGGGCGTGGTTCGTTCGTTTGTGAAGCAGGCTGAAGGCAATGTCCTGGTAATCGACGTGGCTACGCCAACGGGAGCGTTCAAGGTACGAGTACCGGACTATCGCGAGGCATTCCCGATGGAGCTGGTCGATGCGAAGGTCCGCTTCGACGGAGTTTGCGCAGCGGCATTCAACAGCCGCAATCAGTTCGTTTCATTTCACCTGATGATGCCGTCGCTCAAGAACCTGCAAGTCCTTGAGCCTGCACCTGTCGATCCGTTCTCAGCCGATCCGATTCCGATTGCAGACATACGCCGCTACTCCGCTGACCTCACGGACCAGCACAGGGTCAAAGTCATTGGCACCGTCACTGCAGTTTTCCCTCAACAGGGAATTTTCCTGAGCGACGGAACCAGCGGAGTCTACGCGGAAAGCCAGGACGGTACGCCGATGGTCGAAGGCGACCAGGTCGAGGTGATCGGCTTTCCCGCAGCTGGAAAATTTAGTCCGGTGCTCCGATCGGCTCGAATTCGAACGACCCGAAAGCATTTTCAAGCAAACATTCGTCCCGTCACCGGGAAGGGAGCTCTCAAGGGGAACTACGATGCACATCTGGTCGAGATCGACGGAACTCTGAAGTACTACCGGGAACCGGCGAACCATCGCGTTCTCGTTGTGGAGTCAACCGATCACGTGAGCTTCGAGGCAACGTTTGCACGGCAGCCGGCTCAGGAAATCAACGTCGCGGAGGGAAGCCGCATTTCACTTACCGGAATTTGCTCGGTGAGAGCGGATGAGAATGGAAACCCGCTCGACTTTGAGCTCGTGCTCCGTTCTCCTGCCGACATTCAGGTGCTTGCCCCACCGCCGTGGCTGACTACGCAGCGGGCAGCGTTCCTGGTTTCGGGCTTGATCTTTGCTTCGTTAGCGGGTATCGCCTGGGTGTTCATCCTTCGCCGGCGGGTTCGTCAGCAGACGGAGGTCATCACCCGAAGACTCAAAAACGAGATGGCGCTTGAAGAGAAATACCGCAGCATCTTCGAACGGAATCTTACCGGTCTTTTTCTCCTATCGAGATCCGGCGAAATCCTCGATTGCAATGATGCCTGTGCGCGGATTCTCGGTTTCGGTAGCCGGCAAGTGCTGCTCCAAGACAGGGGCGCCGCCGAGCAGATCATTGGAAAACTCCGCGAAGGCATCTCTGAGAACGCATCTCCATCCGGCACTGAGCAGAAGTTCGAGAAGCATGATGGCACCGAGTGCTGGGTTCTTTTCACTTTGAGGGCAGCTGCCGAAGATGCAAATGGCGACGGAGTTCTTGAAGGATCGCTCGTGGACACGACGGAGCGAAAGCTGGCCGAGGAACAGGTGCAGACACTTGCTTACTTTGACGCTCTGACAGGCCTGCCCAATCGCACCCTCGCCAAAGACCGCCTGACCCAGATTCTTGCGTCGGCTAAACGTCACCGCGAAAGAATCGGTGTTCTTTACCTCGATATCGACGGATTCAAGACCGTCAATGATTGCCTCGGCCATTCCGTGGGCGACGAGATGCTCCAGCAGGTCGCTCACCGGCTGCGGAGTTGCGCGCGCGACGAAGATACGATTGCGCGGCTCGGCGGAGACGAGTTCCTGGTCGCAATAGGCCCTATCGACACCTACTCCGACATTGCGGTGGTGGCCGAACGGATCGCCCGCGAACTCATTCCTCCTTTCGAGCTTCATGGTCATTCCCTGACTGTGACGTCGAGCATCGGGATCAGTATCTTCCCCGATCATGGAGACGACGCGGAGACGCTGATCAAGAACGCCGACGCTGCCATGTATGCCTCAAAGAATCGGGGAAGAAACACGTTCAGCTTCTTCTCCGAGGAGATGACGACACAAGCGATCGAGCGCCTGCAATTGGGGAATAGCATGCGTGCGGCTCTGGAGCGCAATGAGTTCTTTCTTGTCTTCCAACCGGAGTTCGATCTGCGCAGCGGGAAGGTATCGTGCTGGGAAGCTCTGATTCGCTGGCGGCATCCCGATCTCGGCCTCATTCCTCCAGACAAGTTCATTCACGTCGCTGAAGGCAATGGAATGATCGTCCCTATCGGCGAATGGGTCCTGCGCACTGCCTGCTTCCACGCCCGCTCATGGCACGATCGCGGGAACCGCATCCCGGTCGCTGTCAATGTCTCAGCTGTGCAGTTCCGGCAGGCGAACTTCTGCGACCTCGTCAAGGATGTCCTCGATCAGTCAGGCCTGGACCCCGAGTTCCTAGAACTCGAGATCACCGAGAGCGTGCTGCTCGCTACCGAAGATATGCGGTATGAGGTGCTCGGGCGCCTGAAGACGCTCGGCGTGCGACTCGCGATCGATGACTTCGGAACCGGTTTTTCGAGTCTGAGCTATCTGAAGCAACTTCCAGTGAGCAAGCTGAAGATCGATCGCAGCTTCGTGCGCGATCTGCAACACAACCCCAATGACGAAGCAATCACCGCCGCAATTATCCAGATGGCTAAGTGTCTCCGTCTCAAAGTGACTGCGGAGGGTGTAGAGAACGCGACTCAGCTCCGCTTGCTCCGGGCTCAAGGTTGTGACGACGTTCAGGGCTTCCTCTTTAGCAAACCACTTCGGCCCGATCAGATGGACTTTTCAAGCCGCAAATCATCTGCCCTCTTCGAAGTCCTTTCCATGGGAGCAGCCAACTAAGCTTCCCTGACTTCCCCAGCGGCCTCGATCGATCATCCATCCCAGAGCGCATCCAATCACCGGCAGTCTCCCAAGACGTATCATGGGAGCGCTGCAATTTCGGTTTTCGGAGCTAGAGATGCGAGAGGTCGTTATTGTCTCGGCGGTTCGCACGCCGATCGGCAAATTCCAGGGTTCGCTGCAGTCGTATACTTCGCCTCAACTTGGCGCTCTTGTTGTGCGCGAAGCGGTAAAGCGCGCAGGTGTGGAACCAGCAGCGGTGGACGAATGCATCATGGGTTGCGTGCTCCAGGCCGGACTTGGCCAGAGCCCTGCGAGGCAGGCAGTGATCCGCGGGGGTCTCCCGCCGGAAGTTGGTGCACTCACAGTTAACCAGGTATGCGGATCCGGCCTGCGTGCCGTATCGCTGGCGGCCCAGGCAATCCAGACACAAGACGCGGAGGTGGTTGTCGCCGGGGGCATGGAGTCGATGAGCAATGCACCGTACCTGCTTCCGCAGGCCCGCTCCGGCTATCGCATGGGTAACGGTGTCCTCGTCGACGCGATGATCAACGACGGGCTCTGGGACGTCTACAACCAGTTTCATATGGGCGCCGCTGCTGAGATGGTCGCCGAGAAATACCACATCAGCCGCGAAGAGCAGGACGCTTTTGCCGCAGAGTCGCACCGGCGCGCGGCGGCAGCTACCGCGGAAGGACATTTTCGCGCGCAGATGCTGTCGGTAGAAGTTCCGCCGGCGAAAAGAGGGGAGGCTCCTCGCTCTTTCGATACCGATGAGGCAATCCGACCCGATACGACGGTCCAGGTGCTTGCGAAGCTCAAGCCCGCATTTAAAGAGGGTGGCACAGTCACAGCCGGTAATGCTCCGGGAATCAGTGACGGCGCGGCCGCCCTGGTTGTTACGAGTGCGGAGAAGGCGAGAGATCTGGGCAAGAAGCCAATGGTTGTGGTTCGTGCACAGGCCGGTGCAAGCCGAGCGCCAGAGTGGTTTTCGCTGGCGCCGATCGATGCAGTTCGCAAAGTCGTAGCCAAGGCCGGTTGGACCGTCGACTCCGTGGACCTGTTCGAATTGAACGAGGCCTTTAGCGTTCAAGCCCTTGCTGTCATCCGCGATCTCGGCCTCGACCACGCGAAAGTCAACGTTTATGGTGGTGCGGTTGCGATGGGTCATCCGATCGGTGCGAGCGGCGCGGCGGTGCTGGTCAAGCTGATCTATGCCATGGCCGATCGGGGCGCAAAACGAGGCGTCGCGGCCCTGTGCCTCGGTGGCGGCAGCGCTGTCGCATTGGCCGTCGAGCTAATTTGAGGATTCTTTGCGAACACCGACGGCGATCGTTACCAAATTGTCATCTGGTATTGAGCATGAAAGGACAACGGCTCCCCCGTGTCTCGATTCTAAGTACATCATGCTTCTCCGGGTGCACGTCCGCTAGCCGGCAAGCCAGGGTTGGCTCCCTTTTCGTGCATCTCCTTCCCCAGAAGACCTGAAAAGCGGCCAATACATACAGGAGAATCTCCATGATGCCAATGGTAAGGAATCTCGGCGTTGCCGGATTCCTTGTGCTCGTTTCCGCGTTGTTTATCCCTTGTCAAACCCAGGCTCAGTCAGCCTATGTCTACGTGCAGTCGACAGGATCATCCGGTCCGGTCTACGGCTATAGCACCTCATCCAGTGGCCAGCTGACGGCAATCTCCGGCTCGCCGTTCAAGCCCGGCACTGCAATCGTGGGCGGAACGAAAACGGAGTTCTTCACGATTGGCAAGACTCTGCTTCACTCCTGGGCCGTGGGATCGAACGGCGCCATCGGATTGCAGTTGTCGCAGATCCCGTTTCTCAACTACTCGGGTGGCAGCTGCGGAAGCGGAACCAGCGGCCTCGCCTCCGGAGAACTGGATCATTCCGGACAGTATGTCTACGTGCTGCTCGAAAACGGAGGAGATGAGAGCTGTGCGGCATACCAAACATACAAGATCAACAGCGGCGGCTACTTCACGTTCGATGGAGACACAGAAGTGAACTTCGGAGTACAGACCGGCCCTAACTTTCTCTCTGTCGATCTGCCATCGATTCTCGGAAATGAGACATATGGCTATGCGGACGAGAGCTCGGGGCACTACTCTAACCCGATCGCTTTCAGGCGAGAAAGTTCCGGAACACTGCAGCTGATGCAGTTCGAAGAAACTGACCCGACTCTCTCAAATGGCAACTACAATGTTGCATATCCCGATGCTTCTCCCACAGGGAATTTCGTCGTTCTTCAGCTCTATCCAAATGATTCAAATCCTCCCCAACTGGGCAGCTACACGGTTGACTCGAGCGGGAATCTCTCGACGACGAACACTCAGGGCACTATGCCCACGTCGCAACTGGATAACCCCTTCTCGAGATTCTCTCCCGATGGCAAGATGTTTGCCCTCTACGCTAACGCGATGGACGGTGTGGGCGGTTCCGGCAACGGAATCGAGATCTACAACTTCAACGGCGCGAGCCCGCTGACTCTATATAAAAGAATTCTGACGGGAACCCCCATCGATCAGGCAGCCTGGGATAGCAGCAACCATCTCTACGCGATCTCTCGTTCGTTGAACAAGCTGTATGTCTTCACAGTGACCTCCACCTCGGTCACCCAGAACTCCTCAACGTCCATCACAAACCCTCTCAATATGGTTGTCGTCAGCCATACAGCAAGTTCCTGCTCGGCGCCCTCCTCCAACGGGGTGAACGTCTGCTCGCCAGCCGAAAACGCCAGCGTCTCATCTCCGGTGCAGGTCAATGCCTCTGCAACGGTGGGCGGCGGAGTCTACCGCTTCGAACTGTGGTCGGGCAGCACCAAGCTCGTCAGCGTGGATAACAGCGGCGTCATGAATCAGTCTGTTTCTCTTGCCTCTGGCACCTACCATCTCACCTTTGTCGCTCGCAATACGGCGGGAACCAAGGTGACGGCTACTCGGGACTTCACTGTCAAGTAGTGCGCAGGGGGCTGTGCCAGCCGACTGGAGCAGCCAAATTTGTCCCTCGTCACCGCACTGTCCGATTCCGGACAGTGCGGTCTCTCTCCGGTCACTTCAAACCCATCTTCTTCAAAGTCTTACCACTCATAAGCCTTTTATTTCTAATGCTGAGTCGAGCTTTGCCTTTGGCATGGCAAGTGCAAACCTTCCCCAGTGATGGATATCGCACGCCCAGACTTAAAGAAGCAAAAGCAGCGCCGCCTCATCCTTTGGGCCGGCATCGGGGTGGTGGTTCTTACGGTCGCGGTGGTTCTGGTTTCCCGGCTCAAGCCGGCGGCTCCCGTCGTTGATGCTTCAACCGTATGGCCAGACACTGTAAAACGGGGAGACATGATCCGCCAGGTTCGCGGATCGACAGGCCTTCTGGTCCCTCGCGAGGACTCGATCGAGCTGGTCCCGGCGCTGACAGATGCGACGGTGGTCCGCATTCGGGTGCTGCCCGGTACGATCGTCAAGCCCGACACGATCCTCATGGACATGGTGGCTCCTGAGGTTGAGCAAAAGCTGCAGGATGCGCAACTTCAGGTGAAAGCCGCCGAAGCCGACTACAAGGACAAGCAGGCTACGCTGAACAGCACTCTGATGGAGAAGAAGATGGCCGCCGCCCAGGTTGCCACCGACGCCAGTACAAATGATCGCCAGGCCAAAATCGACGAACAGCTGAACAAGCTGGGTGTGCTTTCAGGCATCGCCTATGAGAAGTCGAAGAGCACGGCGGATCAGTTTGCGGCACAGCACAAACTAAGCCTGCAAAATCTCGAACTCAACGAAAAGAATATTGAAGTTGAGCTTTCCTCTGCACAAACCAAAATCGACCAGGCTAAGGCTCTCCTTGCTCTCTATCAAAAACAGTCCAACGCTCTCCAGGTCAAAGCTGGAATCGCGGGTGTCGTCGCACCATTAGCTACACCTGTCCAGGTAGGACAGCACGTTCTGGCTGGTACCTCGGTCGCCGAAGTCATCCAGCAGGACAAGCTCAAGGCTGCTCTCCAGATCGCAGAAACCCAGGCGCGCGACATATCCGTGGGTCTTCCGGCGTCAGTCGATACTCATAACGGCGTCATTCCCGGGCACGTAACTCGAATTGATCCATCTGTCGTGAACGGAACGCGTACGGTTGACGTACAACTGGATGGAGCTCTTCCAGCGGGGGCGGTTCCGAACCTGAGTGTGGACGGCACGATCGATCTCGAGAAACTGCACGATGTTCTCAAGGTGGGTCGTCCGGCGTTGGGCAATGAGAACTCGACTCTGAGTCTGTTCAAGGAAACGCCAGATCACAAGGGCGCCGTCCGAGTGCAGGTCAAGGTGGGCAGAGCTTCGGTGAACGAAATTCAGGTAATTGAAGGATTGAATGAAGGCGACACCGTCATTCTGTCTGACATGTCGCGCTACGACAACGTCGATCGCATTCGCCTCGAATAGTCGGCGAACCGATTTCAGGAGCAGGTCAGATATCAGGCACGCACGTTTTCTGATCACTGACAACTGATGACTGACAACCACAATCACGAGGGGGATTGGATGGCAAACGATAAGCTGATTGAAATTGAAGATCTCACCAAGGTCTTCTACACCGATGAAGTGGAGACCCACGCGCTCTCCGGTATTCACCTCACCATCTCGCGTGGAGAGTACGTGGCCATGTCCGGCCCGTCGGGCTGCGGCAAATCGACGCTGCTGTCCATCCTCGGCCTATTGGATACGCCGACTGGCGGGAAGTACCTGCTGAACAGCAAGCCTGTTGAGAACCTCAGCTTCGGCGAGCGTTCGCGCATCCGCAACCAGGAGATCGGGTTCATCTTCCAGAGTTTTAACCTGATCGGCGATCTCACGGTGGAAGAGAACGTAGAGCTGCCGCTGACCTATCGCGCAGGTATGCCTTCGGCAGAGCGCAAGAAGCGCGTGAAGGAAGCTCTCGAACGGGTAAACATGGCTCACCGCATGCGGCACTATCCCGCGCAACTCTCCGGCGGTCAGCAGCAGCGTGTTGCCGTAGCTCGTGCACTGGCTGGATCGCCCTCGATTCTCCTGGCTGATGAGCCTACCGGAAACCTCGACTCGAAGAACGGCGAAGCCGTGATGCACCTGCTTGCCGACCTGCACCGTGAAGGCTCCACCATCTGCATGGTGACGCACGATCCGCGTTTCGCCAAGCACGCCGAGCGGGAGGTGCATCTGTTCGACGGCAAGGTCGTCTCTGAGGACGAGCTGAAGAAGCTCACCGCAGAAGTGGAGGCATAGGTGTTCGGCCAGGACTTGCGTTATGCGGTACGCCAGCTGCGCATGTCGCCTGGCTTTACCCTCACGGCGGTGCTCACGCTTGCGCTGGGCATCGGCGCTCTGACCACGGTTGCCACGTGGACCAATGCAGTCCTGTTCAATCCCTGGCCGCAGGTCAGGGATGCGCGATCGCTGCGCTTTGTCTCTGCTACAGTGCTGGGCAACAATGGATATTCCGTCCATTATGACCAGCTTCAATTCGTCCGGCAGCAATCTCGATCGTTCAGCGAGGCGGCTGCATTTGAATACACCACTCTCAATCTGGCCCTCCCCAATAGCCAGCCGCAGGCGATTCCGGGTGGAATCGTTTCGGCAAACTATTTCCAGTTGCTCGGGATCAAGCCGGAGATTGGAACGTTCTTCGCGCCAAACGCAAATGATCGAGCGTATGGCTCGATGGATGCGATTGTCCTCTCTGACGGCTTGTGGCGCGACCGGTTCAACGCAGACCCCTCGGTTGCCGGTCGCGTCCTTTCCATCAACAAGCATGCATTTACCATCATTGGCGTAGCGCCGCGCGACTTTGCCGGGATCTACGGCGGCCTTGCAGAAGAAGCCTGGGTACCGCTCTCCGCTGGACGCGATCTATCGGCTGTCGCTCTGCCAGACCCACTGGTCAACGAGGGACTGCAAGTTGTCGTACGCGTCCGTCCCGGTGTTACCGACAAGAGTGCGGAAGCAGAACTGCACGCGCTGGCCCGCTCATTTGCACTTGCCCAGCACAACGATCAGTACAACAGCTGGGATCTGAACCTGAATGACTCTTCGCACTTCCAGCGCGGCTTCTTCGGCGTTATCGGCGAGCAGTTGCCCGTTTTGCTTGGTGCATCCTGCTTACTGTTGTTGCTGGTCTGCATCAACATCGCATCACTGCTCGGCCAGCATGCAGCGCGCCGTCGTCGTGAAATTGCCATCCGCACCGCACTTGGAGCACGCCCCGCTCGCATTGCCCGGCAGGTTTTTATCGAAACCGGCCTGCTCGCAGTCGTCGGCGCTCTAGGCGGATGGGCAGCAAGCCTGGCCATTTCACGTTCCGTTTATGCTCTCCTGCCAAATCTTGGTTTTTCGCTGGCATTCAATCTGCACAGCGATTACCGCATAACACTGTTTGTTGCAGCGCTGGCAGTCGCAGTCACACTCGCTTGCGGATTGTTTCCCATCCGCCAGTCTCTGCGTGTATCTCAGCGCGAGGCGCTGCACGAAGGCGCGACATCCGTGGCTGGAGCCAGCCATAAGCGCCACGGTCAGCGCATCCTGCTCGGTTTTCAGCTTGGCATCTGCTTCGTCGTTCTGGCCTGTTGTGGATTGCTGACGCGCACAGCACTGAACATCTTCCATCGCCCGGTTGGGTTCGATCGCAACAACACCATCACGGCAATCATCGATCTTTCCCGTTCCGGATACGACGACCATCGAGCGCGCGTCTTCCTTTCCAGCCTGCTCGAGCATCTGCGCAGTTCGCAGGGCGTTTCATCGGCGACATTGACTAGCCATCTTCCGATGGGCGACTGGGGCTCGGGAAACACGCGCGATTTCAGCGTGCCGGGTCACGTTCCCGCCAAGGATGAAGACAAACAGGTGGTCGCCGACTTCGAGGGACCAGACTTTTTCCGAACGATGGGGATTTCGCTCCAGCAGGGCCGAGACTTCGCAGCCTCCGACAACGAAAATTCCCCGAAGGTCGCCATTATCAACTCTGTCATGGCGCAGCGTTACTGGCCTAAAGGCGACGCAATCGGCGGTACCATCGTTGTCGACAAACTCCCGCGCCAAATCATCGGCATCGCACCCGAGTTTGCGTACCACAGCCCTGACAATACCGACCACGACCCGGTAATCTTTCTACCCATGCTGCAAGGCAGATCGGGATACGGCTACGCAATTCTGGCGGTTCACTCGCGCGCAAATGCCACTGGTCTCGCCGGACAACTTCGCCGCGCCGTCACCGCACTGGATCCGTTTCTCCCCGTGGAACAGGTTCGCACGCTTGACGACGTGACCAGCCAGCAGTATCAGATATCCCGCATACCGGCGGAACTGCTCGGCGTGTACGCGATCTGCAGTGTTCTCGTTGCGATGATGGGCCTCTATGCTGTCATGGCCTACTCCGTGATCGAACGCAATCGCGAGTTTGCGGTTCGTATGGCGCTGGGTTCTTCGCGCGGCGGAATCTTCAGGCTCGTCCTTCAGGGATCAGCGAGCGTCGTCCTTATTGGCCTCATCGTTGGCGGAGCAGGTTCCATGGCCGGGGTGCGGCTACTGCGCTCGATGCTGTTCAACGTCGCCCCGTTTGACCCAATCAGCTTTTCACTCGCCGGAATTGTGCTGGTCTTGACGGTCCTGCTGGCCGGCATGATGCCTGCACGCCGTGCAGCCGGCATTGAACCCATGCAGGCGTTGCGAACCGAGTAGTACAGAGATCGATCAAGACCAAACAGCGTGGAGCTGAGTCTCAATGAAACAGGCCCTGACCAATCTGCTGCAGGATCTCCGCTACGCGCTTCGCCAACTGCGCAAGTCGCCGGGATTCACCCTGACAGCGGTCATCACGCTGGCGCTCGGCATTGGCGCGAACACGGCAATCTTCACGCTTGTCCAGGGGATCTTGCTGCGGCAGCTGCCAGTCGCAGACCCCGGTAGACTTTACCGCATTGGAGACACCGATAACTGCTGCGTGAATGGCGGTTTTGTCAGCGATAATGGCGACTTCGACATCTTCTCCTACGATCTTTTCCTGCACTTGAAGAGATCGGCGCCGGAGTTCGAACAGCTCTCCGCAGTCCAAGCGGGCAATGGCCAGTGGAGCGTCCGCCGCGGCAATACCCTTACCAAGGAATTGCACGGCGAGTTTGTCACTGGGAACCTATTCTCGATGTTCGGCATTGGTCCGTACATCGGTCGTGTGTTCACCGAGTCAGACGACACGCCTTCCTCGTCGCCCGTTGTGGTCCTCAGTTATCGCACATGGCAATCCGATTTCGCCGGTGATCCAGCGATTGTCGGTTCCACAATTTCCATTCAGACAAAGCCTTTCACGGTAGTAGGCATTGCTCCACCTGGGTTTTTTGGAGATCGCGTTACGGACATCCCAGCAGACTTCTGGATGCCGATCAACACTGAGCCGTATACGCGCGGTAACAGCTCCATTCTTAATCATCAGGATTCCAACTGGCTTTATGCGATCGGCCGCGTGCGTCCCGGTGCGAACATCGCGAGCGTGCAGGCGAAGCTTTCCCAGGCGCTTCGCAGTTGGCTGGCAACCCGTCCTGTTTACACAGACAATGGCGGCTCCACTGTTATCCCAAAACAGCATGTCGTGATCGTTCCGGCAGGAGGTGGAATTCAGAACCTTCAGCAGGAGGCCGGCATCGGCCTGAAGATGTTGATGGTTCTTTCCTCGTTCGTACTCCTTATTGCCTGCGCGAACATCGCGAATCTTCTGCTGGCCCGTGGTACCGCGCGCCGTGCCGACATCGCCGTGCGAATGGCCATGGGTGCGGGCCGTAGCCGCGTCATTCGGCAGATCATCACTGAAAGCGTTCTGCTGAGTTGCATTGGCGGTCTGGTTGGTCTTGTCGTCGCTTACGCGAGTACGCGCGTAATTCTCAGTGCGGCATTCCCCGAAGCACGCAACATGCCCATCGATGCAAGTCCGTCCTGGTTCGTGCTGGGTTTCGCGTTTGTGGTGTCGCTCATTACCGGTATCCTCTTCGGACTCGCTCCCGCATGGCTCTCGTCGCATGCGCAACCTGCAGAGGTGCTGCGGGGCTCGAATCGGTCAGTGCGGGATCGCGCTTCCTTCCCCCAGATGGCGCTGGTGATCATTCAGGCGGCGATGTCCCTTGTGTTGATTGCTGGAGCAATTCTTCTCACCCGGTCGCTGGGCAATCTGCAGCATCAGGATTTTGGCATCGCCACGAGCAATCGATATGTGCTTCACTTCGATCCATCGGGCGCCGGCTACACGGCCGAGCGTGCACCTGCTCTCTACCGGCAGCTTGAGGAGCGGTTCAGCGCTCTGCCAGGCGTCACCAACATCGGAATGGCACTTTACAGTCCGCTGGAAGGCGATAACTGGGGCGAATGCGTCATCCAGCAGGGACATCCGGCGCCGGGACCGAACGACCGTTGCGGGGCAACCTGGGATCGGGTAAGTCCCGGATTCCTTGCGTCGATGGGAGTTCCAATCGTTCGCGGACGCGATCTGTCCATCAGCGATAGCGCAAATTCGCCATTTGTGGCGGTCGTCAACCAGACATTCGTGAAAAGGTTCTTCCCCAAACAGGATCCCGTCGGCCAGCACTTCGGAATTGACTTCCCTCAATACTCAGGGAATTTCGAAATCGTCGGTGTCTTTCGCGATTTCAAAATGAACAATCCACGGGAGCCGGTACGCCCTGTCTTTCTTCGTCCGCTCGCGCAGGTTTATACCGGCTACAAAGAGGCGCCCCTTATTACCGGCGAAACGCAATCAATGCTGATCAACTCCATGGTGATCAACTTCAGGAATGCCCAGCCTAACGCAGAAGAGCTGATACGCCGCACGATGGCGGAAGTGGATCCGAACCTCACCATCATGGACCTGCGTTCTCTCAATGCGCAGGTCGCCGGCAATTTCAACCAGGACCGCTTGATTGCGCAACTCACGAGCCTCTTTGGCGTCCTTGCACTGATCATTGCTTCTGTCGGGTTATACGGCGTCATGTCCTACTTCGTTGCGCGCCGCACCGGCGAGATTGGTATCAGGATGGCTCTCGGAGCCACTCGATCCAGCGTCGTTTCCATGGTGTTCCGCAGCGCTCTTTTACAGGTGGTATTTGGGTTTGCGCTCGGAATTCCAGCAGCACTTCTTGCCGGCCATTTGATGGCCAGCCAGTTATACGGCGTTGGTGCTTACGATCCGATCTCACTGACTGAAGCAACGCTCGTGCTCGCGCTTTGCGCTTTCCTCGCTGTGTTTGTGCCCGCGCGCCGGGCCGCCAGCATTGAACCCATGCGCGCTTTACGAATCGAGTAGAAGAGGTCGAGATGAATTCGCTTATGCAGGATCTTCGTTATGCGCTTCGCCAATTGCGCAAGTCGCCCGGCTTCACCATCACGGTGATCCTAACGCTGGCACTTGGCATCGGAGCGAACGCAGCGGTATTCACCATGTTCGACCAGGTTCTGCTGCGCATGCTTCCCGTGCAGCAGCCAGAGAATCTAGTCCGCTTTCAGTGGACAGGCGGCTTCTCCGGATCGATGAGCAGCTTCGGCGGTGATTCGGATAACTACTTCTCGTATCCGGCATACAAGGAACTGCGCGACCGCAATCAGGTCTTTGATGGCATACTTGCGGCGGACAAAACCTCCGTCGGAATCTCGTGGCACAACCAGGCAGAAAACGATGAGGCTGAGGTCGTAAGCGGCAACTACTTCCAGGTCCTCGGACTTCAACCCGCACTCGGTCGGCTGTTCACGCAGCAGGACGACACGCAGAAGAACGCGAACCCGGTCACTGTAGTCAGCTATAACTTCTGGCGCACGCATCTGGGGTCGGCTCGCGACGTCATCGGTCAGACCATCCTGATCAATGGTCACACCTTCACCATCCTCGGTGTCGCACCCGCAAACTTCGACTCTGCAATCGGTGGCTACAAGCCAAACCTGTTTATTCCGGTGAGCATGGTCGCAATCGCCATACCGTGGCGCGAGCAACTCGACGATCTCAATAACCATCAGGCGGCCTTCCTCACGCTGGTTGCCCGTCTCAAACATGGCACGACGCTACAAGGCGCTGAGGCTAGCCTGCAGCCACTATGGCACTCTCTCAGAGCCTACGAACTCACGCTTTACAAGAATCACTCCGAACGTTTCAAACACAACTTCCTCGATACCTCGCGGCTCAAGGTGATCGATAATTCCCGCGGCTTCAATCCCGATCGCTTGAACCTCGAGAAGCCGCTGGCAATTCTGATGAGCATGGCCGGACTGCTCGTTCTTCTCTGTGCCGTAAATGTTGCAACTCTTCTCTTGCTTCGCGCTGCAAACCGTGCCCGCGAGATGTCGATGCGTTATGCACTGGGGGCGCGCCGTGGCCGCATCGTCTCGCAACTAATGATTGAGGGCGGTTTGCTCGGCCTGCTCGGCTCTGTGGCAGGTCTTCTTCTCGCGCCGGTCGTCGCACGCACGCTGGTTCGCATCATTACCAACTCAGATCCGGGTGCGGAGCCCTACTCCGCCTCTGTGGATACGCGCGTGCTTCTGTTTACGCTCGGAATCTCCCTGCTGGCCACGCTGTTCTTCAGCGTAGCCCCGGTCTTCCATTTTCTGCGTCCTAATCTCACCAATTCTCTCCGCCAAAATACAGGTACGCTTTCAAAGGACTCGCAACGATTTCGCAAGTTCGCGGTCGGCGCTCAGATCGCCCTCAGCGTTCTGCTCCTGAGCGGCGCAGGTCTGTTTGTACGCACGCTCAACAATCTTCGTCACGAACAGGTTGGCTTCCGTACCGATAACCTCATCCAGTTCGGCCTCAGTCCCAGCGACTCCGGTTATGGCGAGGATCGCTCTGTAGAAATCATCAAGAGCTCGATTTCCGCACTGAGCCAGATTCCTGGTGTGACTTCGGTTGCCGGTAACAACGATCCGGAACTCGTCGGCGACACTGAAACCTCCAACTATTCGATTCAGGGGTACAAGCCGACTGAAGAAGAGAAGATGAATTTCGAAGAGCCGCGCATTACACCCGGCTACTTCGCAACCATCGGCCAGCCTATCCTCACTGGACGCGAGTTCACGTCCGCTGACACAAAGGGCCAGACCAAAGTGGCTGTCGTGAACCTCGCCTTTGCTAAGCGCTTTTTCGGTACTCCGCAGAACGCGATGGGCCGCCAGATTGCTGAAGGCGGTGGGGACAATGTCAAGTACGACATCACGATAGTTGGCGTCGTTGGCGATACGAAGCACACAGACCTGCGCACCAAGCTTGGGCCGGCCGTGTATATGCCGTACTTGCAACAGAAACACCCGACCGGTCTCATGATTTATCTCCGCACGGCTCGGCTGCCGGAGACGATCGAACCGGCGGTTCGTCAGACGATGCACCAGCTCGATTCGACGCTTGTCGTCAACGATCTCCGCACAATGGAAGCGCAGATCGACCACAGCACGTCCGACGAACGAGCTTTGGCGTTCCTTGCCATCGGATTCGCATCGCTGGCTCTCGTACTCGCTGCAGTCGGGCTCTATGGCGTGCTTGCTTATTCGACGGAGCAGCGCACCCGCGAAATCGGCGTGCGGCTCGCTCTGGGTTCACCCCGATCCGTCGTTGTGATGCTTATCGTGCGCGAGATGGCTCTAATCGCCGGAATTGCCGCCGCGATTGCTTTGCCCGCAGTTGTTGGCCTGGCGCGCCTCTTCCAGTCGCAGCTCTTTGGAGTGACTACATTCGATCCGCTCACGCTTTGCGGAGCGGTGCTTCTTACCATTGCGATGCTCTCCGTTGCTGCCGCCTTGCCCGCGCGGCGCGCGGCAGCCGTAGAACCGATGCAGGCCTTAAGAACGGAATAGCGCACCCGCGCAGAAAGGAACCCGATGCTACGGTCGACGATGCAGGACGTTCGATATGCACTGCGCCAGTGGCGCCGCGCGCCCGGTTTTGCGCTCACAGTCACTGCCGTCCTCGCACTTGGCATCGGAGCGAATATCGCTGTCTTCACACTGCTGAATGGCATTCTGCTGCGGCCACTCCCATATTCCGATCCCGATAAGGTTGTAGCTATCGAGCTTGACGGGCCACTTCCTGACTACAGCTTCTCGTACGCGAACATGCTTCAGTTGCGCGACGCTGTCGAATCCCGTTTGAAGATCGGTGCTGTCTTCACGGATGATTCGATGTCCAGCGTCAGTGTCACCGGGCCGGGAGGCCGATATCAGCTTGATCATGCCGCGGTCAGCGCAGGTCTCTTTGAAATGCTGGGTGTCCGGCCGATCCTAGGCAGAACGTTTCGCGATGATGAAGATGGTCCCGGCCGTAACGACGTGATGGTGATCGGCGAAGACGTCTGGCGCAAGCTCTTCCTTGCCGATGCCAACATTATCGGCAAAAAAGTCATTGTTCGACGCAAGACCTATACCGTCATTGGCGTCCTGCCGAAAAACTTCTCTTTCTGGTACACCGAGCGAATGGGCATTTGGACGCCCGCATCGATTGCTTCAGCTAACCGAACTGCGATGACCGGGCAGAATGCCAAATTCGGATCTCTCTATGCCCGGCTGCCTTCAGGCATGACCTCGTCTCGTCTGGCGGCCGACCTTAGCCGAATTCAGCCTGTTATCGCCAAAGAAGTCGCAAATGGCGAAGTGCCGGCCAGCGTCAAAGTCACTGCCTATCGCGACACCCTGATAAAAGATGCGCGCAAGCCCCTCTGGATGCTCTACGCGGTCGTCCTCGGGATATGGGCTCTGGCGTGCCTCAATGTCACAAGCCTTATGCTCGCAAGGGCCGTCTCTCGCACTCGCGAGCAGGCAGTGCGTGCAGCTCTAGGAGCCCAACGGAGCCGGTTGCTTCAGCAGACCGTGATCGAGAGCTTCTTGCTCAGCAGTATTGGCGCGCTCGTCGGGATGGTTCTTGGCCAATCTGCTATCAAGCTTCTTTGGCAGCAAATCGCGCAGCAGTTGCCGCTCACCCGGTCCGTACACGTTGATTGGACTGTTGTTGCCTGTCTCCTGGGCTTCACGCTGATCACCGCTGCGATCACTGGTGTATTCCCGGCTGTACGAGCCATGCACCGCGATGTCCGCGATAGCCTGAGCGGAACTACATCCAGCTCGAGTACCGGCGCTCACCGTACCCGTGAAGCGCTCGTTATCGGCCAGCTTGCGTTGACGCTCGTCTTCCTCGTAGGAGCGGGACTCTTCCTGCGCACAATCCATGCTTTGCGTCAGGTTCCACTCGGGTTCAATGAACAGAACGTACTCACTGGCGGAATCATTCTTAATGGCGCTTCAACACAATTGGAGAACGCTACAGCTCAAACGTCGACGATAAGCGTCGTTCGTTCCGCTTACCTCCCGCTCCTTGAACGCCTGCATGCAATTCCCGGCGTAAAGGTGGCCGCTCTCAGTTCTGTGTTGCCGCTGCGATCGGAGATGTCAGTTAGCATCATTTCCAATCTCGATCACAAAGATCTTCCATTCGGCAAGAACCCGAAAGCCGACGGCCGTATCTCTTCGCCCGGGTTGGTGGACGCACTCGGCATTCCGATGATCCGCGGCCGTTTCTTCACCGATGACGACACTCCAAGCAGTCCGCCCGTTGTTGTCATCAACCAGGCCTTCGCGGACAAATACCTGCATGGTCAGGATCCGATCGGCCACACAGTCTCGATGGCAAAAGATGGGAGATTCGCCAACATCCGCATCGTAGGGGTGATCGGCGACGTGAAGCAGCTCAAAGTCAGTGAATCCACAAAGCCCGAGATCTACTTCTGCCTCGCTCAGACAGAACCTGGTACTCCGCTCTACGGGATCGCCATCGCCTTCATTCAAATAGCAATTCGAGCTGCAGTTCCGGCCGACAATCTGCGCGCACAGTTTGATCGTGTCCTACACGACATTGCCCCCGATGCCACGACCACAGATGTGAAGACCATTCACCAGGCAGTCGAGGACTCCTTTGGCAGTCAGACGTTGATCGCGCATTTGCTCGAAACGTTCGCCGCTCTCGCACTGATCATTGCATCCGTCGGGCTCTATGGGCTGCTTTCATTTGCAGTTGCGCAGCGAACTCGCGAAATAGGCATTCGCATGGCACTAGGAGCGCAGCAGGCGAATATCTTAAGTCTTGTTCTTCGCCGAGCTGTGCTTCTCGTCGCCGTGGGACTCGGGCTGGGCGGGACGCTTGCCTGGTTTGCTTCTCGCTTTGCGGCCGGCTATATCTACGGTGTCCGCGCACACGACGCACTTACGTTCAGCGCCGTCTCAACGGTGCTGGCGTTGTCATCATTCCTCGCAGCCTGGCTGCCCGCACGCCGCGCCGTCGCGGTTGACCCCATTCTTGCATTGAGATCGGAGTAAAAGAACACAATGATTGACCTGAAAAATGTTGAACGCAGTTACAAGACCGGTCACACCGAAACCTGGGTGCTGCGCCGCATCAATCTGACCATTCGCGAAGGCGAGTTTGTGACGATCATGGGCCCATCGGGAGCAGGGAAGTCGTCACTGCTGAATGTGCTTGCATTGCTCGATGACAGCTGGACCGGCGAGTACTGGTTCGGCTCCACACCCGTGCATTCGCTTAATCGCAAGCAGAGGGCGGATCTAGCACGCCAGCGAATTGGCATGGTATTTCAGAGCTATCACCTGCTCGACGATCTCACCGTGGCAGAGAATATCGACCTTCCACTTTCTTATAAAAACCTGCCTTCGAAGGATCGAGGCGGCATGGTAGCCGACATTCTTGACCGCTTCCAGATTGTGGCCAAGAAGGATCTGTTCCCTAATCAGCTCTCCGGCGGCCAGCAGCAACTGGTCGGCATCGCACGCGCAGTTGTGCATGCGCCATCGCTCCTTCTTGCCGACGAGCCAACCGGCAACCTGCACTCGACGCAGGCGCGCGAGATTATGGACCTCTTTGTCGAACTCAACAAAGCCGGCACAACGATCGTGCAGGTCACGCACTCTGAAGAGAACGCACGCTATTCCAAAAGGATCATCGAACTGCGCGACGGCTGGATGACGCGCGATGAAGCTCCGCAGCCCCTTCCATCGGAGGTCGGTGCACAGTGAAGAACCCACAGGTGAAGGCATTGATCGAGATCCCGGTTACACCCATTCGAACGCGACTCATCGCAGGAGCGGCCGTCGTGCTGCTCAATCTCAACATGGCGATTGCTCAGGAGCCTGCTGCTCCTGCGCAGCAGCCGCCGGCTCAGGAACAACAGGCCCCAGCTCCGGTTCCGCAACCAGAGAAGAGCCCCAGCGCACCGACACAGCAAGAGACGACCCCGCAGCAGCAAGCTGTTCCACCGCAAGCCACGGGGACTCTTCAGACCGGGTCTCAGGTGCCCTTCAATGCGATGCTCCGCACTTCCCATAATCCGCTCGACGTGTACCGCGGAAAGACTGTAGCGCCGCCAAATATGGGTAATTCGCCGCGCCTGAGTTCGCTGGTGCGCGATGGCAAGCTATATCTGTCTCTTCGTAATGCGATTGACCTCGCTCTTGAGAACAATCTCGATCTGGTGATTGCCCGTTACAACCTGCCGATTGCGCAGATGGACATCCTTCGTACAAAAGCGGGTGGCGTCGTCCGTGGTGTGAATAACGGCGTCGTTTCAAATACACCCGGCGGCGCGGCTTCCGGCGCCGGTGCGGGTAGCGGCGCGGGTGGTACCAGTACTGGAGCGGGTGGTGCAGGCGCCGGCGCCGGCGGCCTGGTCAATTCAACCTTTGGCGTGGGATCGAACGTCTCCAGCTACGATCCTTTCATCCAGGCCAAGATCTACAATGACCACTACACGCAGCTTCTGACGAACCAGGCCATCCTGGGTGTTTCGACTTATCGGCAAAACGAGAATCTCGCGAACATCAGCTACCAGCAGTCATTCCCGACCGGTACCTACTTCGAGGCGGATTTCAATAACAACCGCCAGACCGCCAACAGCCCGAATATCATCCTCAATCCGGTTTTAAATTCGAGCTTGCAGATCATCTTTAGCCAGCAATTGCTCGCTGGCTTCGGTGTAGGTCCCAACCTCCGTTACCTCCGTATTGCGCGGACGAACGAGAAAATCTCCGACATCGCCTTCAAAGCGCAAATCATCGCAACCGTCTCACAGATCTGCAACATCTATTGGGACCTTGTGAACGCATACGATACCGAGCAGGTGGGTGAGCGATCGGTCGCCTTCGCAAGCGAGACACTCGAAACCTCGCGCAAGCAGCTTGCACTTCAAGCGATTCCCGAGATGGACGTTCTCAAGGCAGAGAGCGAACTGGCAACTCGTCAGCAAGACCTGACTGTGGCTCGAACCAACCTCGAGCTGCAGGAACTTTACATGAAGAACGCTATCACTCGATCCTTTGACGATCCGGTTCTTCAGGAAATGCCGGTGGTTCCCACCGACCATCTTGCTGCGCAAATCCAGCCTGACGCCACGCCAGTCCAGCAAAGCATTGAAGCTGCTCTTAAGAACCGAACCGAACTTCAGCAAAACGCGCTCGATCTCAGCAATCGTGAATTGACCCGGAAGACCGCCCGCAACAACCTGCTTCCGCAATTGAGCGTCTATGGCTTCTATTCAGGCACCGGCGTAGGTGGCGTAGCTAATCCGGCATTCGTCGCTAGCGGTGGAACCATTACGGCTCCTGGGGGCTGGGGTGGTACTTTCGAAAATGTTTTGAATAACTCATCACCCGATTATCAGGTGGGGTTCCAGCTACAGATGCCGTTGCGGAACCGCGTCAACAAGGCCGACCAGTACCGAACCGAACTCGAGTACCGGCAGTCTCAGGTTTACGCTGAAGAATTAAAGAAAAACATCGTCATCGAGGTGCGGAACGCCCGTTATGCCGTGGAGCAGGGAGCAAGCCGAGTCGCGGCAGCCCAACAAGCGCGTGACCTTGCCCAGCGGACACTCGATATCATGCAGAAGGAGCAGAAACTGGGGGCGGGCTCCAACCAGCAGACACTTTCATCGGAACATGACCTTTCCGTTGCCGAATCAGCTCTCGTTACAGCTCAGACGGCTTACGAAAAAGCTCGCATTCAGCTGAAGCAGGCCACCGGTTCGGTGCTCGAGTCCTACGGAATTTCAATTGCAGACGCAAAGTCCGGTGTAGTGGAGGCGGACAAACCTTAAATGCCAGAGCCTCGCAAGAAAGAAAGAATTCGGGTCCTAGTCGCCGACGATCAGCCGCACATCCTCGAAGCTGTAGAGCTTCTGCTCGAGCCGCAGGGGATTCACGTCGAATGCGTCCGCTCACCGCAACTACTGATTGAGGCGCTGGGCCAGAGCGACTACGATGTGCTGCTCATCGACCTTAACTACACACGCGACACGACATCGGGGCAGGAGGGGCTGGACCTGCTCGCGCGGTTGCAGGAGATCGATCCGCGTCTTCCCGTCATCGTCATGACAGCCTGGGGCAATATCGATCTGGCCGTCGAGAGCATCAAGCGCGGTGCTCGCGATTTCATCCAGAAGCCCTGGGAGAATGAGCGACTGATTTCGTTAATCCGCGTGCACGCCGAACTTCACCAGGCACTTCGGCGCGCACGCCAACTCGAGCTGGAAAACCGGCTGCTTCGCGCTGAGGGAATGCCCGATTTTGTCGCCGGTGCTCCATCCATGCAGCCGGTGCTGGAACTGATCAGCCAGGTGGGGCCCTCTGATGCCAACGTGCTCATCACTGGCGAGCATGGGACTGGCAAGGAGATCGTCTCCAAGCTTCTGCATGCCGCGTCTCCTCGAGCCCGCATGCCACTGGTCGCTGTCAATGCCGGTGGGCTGCCTGAGGGCACGTTTGAGAGCGAGATCTTCGGGCATGTGAAAGGCGCTTTTACTGATGCGCGCGCCGATCGTGTCGGCCGCTTCGAACTGGCTAATGGAGGAACGCTGTTTCTCGATGAGATTGCGAACGTGCCACTTCGCCAGCAGGCAAAACTCTTACGCGTACTCGAAACTGGCGAACTGGAACGAGTCGGCTCCTCGCAAACGCGTAGAGTGGACGTGCGGGTGCTCTCGGCAACCAATGCCAATCTCCCGGAAGAGTCAAAGGCGGGGAACTTCCGTGAAGACCTGCTCTTCCGGATCAACACGGTCGAGATTCATCTTCCCGCGCTGCGCGAACGGCGAGAAGACATACCGCTGCTTGCAATGCATTTCCTCAACAAGAATCGTTCGCGTTACCGCAAGCAGGTAACTGGTTTCTCTGCCGCTGCCATGCAGCAGATGATGCAATACCCGTGGCCTGGCAATGTTCGCGAACTCGAGCATACCGTGGAAAGAGCCGTCCTGCTCTGCCGCGGAGAGGAGATCGAGCCTGCCAACCTTGCCATTGCCAGCGCAAAATCATCCGCGACGAACTTTGAGAACATGAGCATAGACGAGGTCGAAGCCCTGCTCATTCGCAAGGTCCTCCGCCGATGCGACGGAAACATATCGCAGGCTGCCGAAGCACTTGGCCTGAGCCGCGCCGCCCTGTATCGTCGTATCGAAAAATATGGCTTATGAAAGGCACGTGCGGAAACGCCATCCCTCGGCAGTTCGCCGAGCATGGTTATTCTGCTTTCTCCTTTCTCTCCCCACGTTCCTATTCGCAGGCATCTTGCTTTGGCAGCAGCAGGTCACCACGGCTCCAGCCGTGTTGCTGCTGGTCTGCCTCCTCATCTATCTTCTGCTGATTGCCGCGTCCCTGGTTGAAGGAATGATGCGTCCCATCCAGACGCTCTCCAATGTCGTCTCTTCTCTGCGCGAGGGGGACTATTCATTTCGCGCTCGGGGTGCGAGTACCGCTGATGCCTTCGGCGAACTGGCCGGAGAGATCAACGCGCTCGCGGACCTTCTTCAGAAGCAACGCGTGCGCTCACTCGAAGCCACCGCTCTCCTCGCTCGGATTCTCGAAGTAATGCATGCACCGCTGTTCGCGTTCGATCGCGAGAATTCGCTGCAACTCGTCAACAACGCCGGCGCCCAGCTTCTCGGGCGTCCCCTGGCGCGCTGTTTCGGCCATAGTGCCGGCGAACTCGGTCTCGATAGCCTGCTTGCGTCCCCCGATCAGTCGGTTCATTCCTTCGGAGCGAAGCCCTCTCGCTGGCTGCTGCGGAAAGCCTTATTCCGGCAGGAGGGCGTGCCTCACACCTTGCTCCTTCTGGCGGACGTAAGCCAGCCCCTGCAGGAAGAAGAGCAGATTGCCTGGAAACGGTTGATTCGCGTCCTCGGTCACGAACTATCGAACTCCCTTGCTCCCATCAAGTCCATCGCAGGGAGCCTTCTCGCGCGTGCTGAGAGCATCTCAACCGACGAGGCTACTGTTCGCGATTTTCGGAGAGGCCTGGGAGTAGTCGAAAGCCGTGCCGATGCATTGCATCGCTTTGTGCAATCGTATAGGCTGCTCGCTCAATTGCCGCCACCGCACCTCAAGGCAGTGCAGGCCGGTCCTCTGCTCGAAAGGGTCGCATTGCTCGAGCAGCGAGTTCCGGTTCAGATCGATCCGGGCCCGGCGATCATCCTCAATGCCGATCCTGATCAGTTGGAGCAGATGTTCATCAATCTGCTCACGAATGCCGTCGATGCGTCGCTCGCAAATGGAGCGAAGCCCGTCCGCATCGGTTGGCGCATCGCGGATGCCAACCTCGTCGTGGGGATTGAAGACAGCGGAATGGGGATCGCAAATTCCGAAAACCTCTTCGTCCCGTTCTATACGACCAAACCAAAAGGAAGTGGTGTCGGCCTGGCTTTAGCCCAGCAAATCGCGCGCGCCCACGGGGGAGAGATCCGATTGGTCAATCGCGAAGATGCCCCGGGCGCACGGGCTATTATTCACTTGCCGCTGCCCTGAACAACTTTCAGCCGGCCTGAGAGATCGAGACGAGATTGGATTTGATCTCTGCCGTGACCACGCAATTGCGACCGTTGTTTTTGGCGCGATACAGTGCGGCGTCAGCAATCTGGATCATCTCTTCGTAGTTATTTGGATATCCGGCCGCCACTCCGAAACTCGCAGTAACGGAGAATGTCTTGTCACCTTCTCCAAGGACGAGCTTCTCCAGGATTTTGCGCAGGTGCTCAGCGCGCGCTTGCGCCGCTTCCATATTCGACCCCGGCAGAATCAGCAGAAACTCCTCGCCGCCATACCGTCCCACCCAGTCGTAGCTGCGTACCGCGCGCTGAAAAACTGCTCCTGTCTCTCGCAGAGCCATATCGCCCGCGACGTGACCCATCGCGTCGTTGACATGCTTGAAATGATCAAGATCGGCAAGAATCAGAGCCATCGGGGTTCCGTCTCGTCTGGAGCGATCGACTTCGCCACGCAGCCGTTCCACGATGATTCGGTGATTCCAGACTCCGGTCAACCCATCGTGTTCCGCAAAATGGCGCATTTGTTCGCGCGTACGAACCAGTTCGATCTTTTCCTTCTCCAAGTCCTGCGTACGTTCTTTCACCGCCTCTTCCAGGTGGCGCTTCTGACGCATAAGCTGGCCCACCCGGCGGCGCCATGCCCAAACGAGCAGCAGAACCGCAATGACCACTGCTCCGCGCTGAAGAAGCACATTCTGCCACCATAGCGGAACGATCGTGAACGAGAACGAAGCCAGCGGAGACACTGTGCTGCCGGCTGCATTTACTGCCGCAACCTCGAAGCGGTAATTTCCAGGAGGCAAATGGCGATAATGGACGGTCAATTCCCGGGTCTCTTCCCATCCCGAGTCCTGCTCGCCGACCAGCCGATAACGAATCCCGATGTCCTGCGTGTCCTTGAAAGACAGCAGGGCGATCGAGACAGTAAGCGCGTTCGAACTCCATTTGACCGAACCGCCGTCAGGCACGTCGACTGAACCGAGCGATACCTGCGAAATCGCAGGAGGCGGTGGCGAACCCGCGAGTGCATTCTGTGGCGCGATCAGGTGGCTCAGCCCGCCCGAGGTTCCGATCCACATGCTTCCGTCGCGATCTTCAGTGATAGCGAAGCTGTCGGTGTCGTTCCAGATCAGGCCATCGTCCTGGGTGAAGCTGCGCCACCGTTCCCCGTCATAGACAGTGACGCCAGCATCCTCGCCAACCCACAGCCAACCGCGATGATCCACTCGTAGAGAGACAATCTCTTCCGACATCAGAGGGGGACGCCCGACGTGCTCTGCTCCAATCACTTTGAGGCCGCTCATCCGCAGTTTCATCAAATCCTGCGATGGACCCGCTACCCAGAGGTTTCCGTTCCAATCGACCGCAATCAGATCAGGTTTTGCTCCTGACTCACCAAGATCGACTGCGTGCCACCCGTTTGCGTCGAACTTGAAAATTCCCTGGTCCGACGTCGCCCAGAGATTTCCTTTCGCGTCCTTGCTCATGCATGTAAAGCGAAGAGCGTTCTTTGGGAACACTGGCGATACCACAGGCTCGGGCTTCGCTTGGGGATCCGAGGGATCTAACAGATACATCCCGGTGACCGAGGCGATCCACATCCTATGCGGACCGTCCGCCAGCAATGCATACACGGCCGGAGTAATGATCTGTGTGCCCGACAGCGTCTTTGGATCAATTCGTGTGAGGCTCCCTGCCATGCTTCCAAGCCAAATGCTTCCGTCAGGGGTCACTTCCAGGGACCCGGCTCTGGAGATTTGAATCCCAGGAGAATGCCATACCTTCGGCGCATTGCCGCCTGCCGGGATCCAACTGAGACCTGTCTCCGTGCCGATCCAGAGCCGTCCCTGTTGATCGCGGATAGACGCCCATACCAGATTGTCTGTCAGGCCGTCGGCTTGCGTGTAAGCCTCCCAACGGTCCTCGCCAACCCATCGCAGCAGGCCGTGGCCCACCACACCCATCCAGATTGACCCTTCCCGATCCACGAACAGCCCCTGCACCTCAAAGGGTGACAGGCCGTTGCGTTCGGTTACAAATCGCCAGTGATCGTTCTCCCAGAGCGCAAGCGATGAACCTTGCGCGGTCAGAATCCTCCCATGAGAATCCTCTGCGAGAACAGGGTACGGTTCCGACACCTGCTTCCCGGGTAAATCGCGAATGTCGGCGCGGCTTCCATCCGCAGCGAGTTCTGCGATGTGCTGATTGCTGCGCAGCCAAATGTTTCCGTCGCGCGCAACCATCATGGTTTCCCATTGCTCTTCGGGCAAACCAAGCGCAATGCGCATTTGGGTCGTCTTGCCATCGCGCAGGCGGCAAAGGTCCTTATCGCAGCCGTACCACAGTGACCCATCCGGACCGTAGAGCACGCTCCATATGAAGCTGCCCTGCAGGTTCATTGTTTCTCCAACCCACTGGTCACGATTCTTTCGCCGCAAGAGCACGCCACGGCTGCTCAGTACTGTGACAACTTCGTCAGGTCTAGTCGATGCGAATGTTGTACCTGTCGGATGAGTGAATTCATTCAGCGGTATTGGAAGCTGGACTTCCGCGAATTTACCATCCTCTTGCTTGAAATAGACCCCGCCTGTCGTGCCGACCCAGAGCGTCCCATCCACTCCGAGGTACAAGTTGTCGATGATGCGGTCCGGAATCCCCTGACTCGCACCATAACGCTGGAATTGGCTTCCGTCATAGCGGTAGAGGCCATTCTGGGTGCCTACCCACAAGTAGCCGGTGCGGTCTTGCTGGATGGCCGTGATGTTGAGATTCCCGAGCCCCTGGGTGTACTCACGAAAGCTATAGCGCTGCGCAAATACATCGGTGCAGAACGAACAGAGCAGCACCACAGCCGCGGCGGCAGCCAGAACCCCGATCGAATTTGATCTGCGCTTACGCGTTGAGCCAGGCATGGTATTCGGTCGCTTGACGAAGATCGGACCGGCGGAGGGGAACTCCGGGAGTGCTTCTTTCGGCTCGAAATCTTGTTGAGATTCCATGCGCCGGACCTCTCGATCTTCAGTAACCCAACTATAGCCCCGGGCATTCTCTCAGGACATGCCACTTTGGTCTAAGTTATTGTTAGACAAAGGTGCGGAGGTAATCTGAGGGTACGTTACCGGCGAGCGCAGATACGAAGGATTTCTATGTTGATGATTTCACCCGTGATGTCGCTGAATCAGTCACAGACGAGCTGCGAATTCGCGAATGCCTGGGTATCAGGTTCTTCCTCGTGTGTTAGATCGGAAGCGGGATTTTCGGCAAAAAACAGGTTCACCTTGTCCAGCACTTCAGATCCGGTCCGGGCCGTGTAGATCGCCTTTCGAAGCTTCGCT